>Ga0207743_1000098_pt1 | contig 13165 bp, 16 predicted proteins | sample LuqExpMetageno55_FD_187813 | JGI IMG/M metagenome (GOLD analysis project Ga0207743, IMG submission 187813) | Tropical forest soil microbial communities from Luquillo Experimental Forest, Puerto Rico - Sample 55 (SPAdes) | ecosystem: Environmental > Terrestrial > Soil > Tropical forest ... | reverse complement strand
TCAAACGTCCTCTCGTGGCACCGCATCACCCATTCTCCAGTCACGAGATCGGGATGTGCCGTGTCACCCGTCTTCTGTTCGAAGACCGCTTCGTAAAGACCTGGCGGCAGGACGTCGATCAAGTCGATGTTGTTGGCGAATTCACCGTATTGCTTGCGCGCTACCTCGCTCGATACGAACACGCCGAGGTGACCGACCGAATCGTGAATCGTGTACACGATGGTCTGCCCGTGCTTGCGGATATCATCGACGTCCTTGTAGAGATCGAGAATCCATCCCAAGGCCTGCTGCGGCGGCGTGATGTTGTCGCCCTCGGAACAAAACACCACGATCGGCGAATTAATGTTGCGCAAGTCGATAGTGGTTCCGTCCGAAGCCTGGATCATGCCGGCTGCGAGCTTGTTGCCTATGAACAGCTCGTCGACGATCGACTGGATTTCATCTGCGTTTAAATTGACATGTCCGCCCCACCAGCGTTCGAAGGCGAGATAGCGCGGCGCCTCCGTGTCGATGCTGGCATATAGATTGTACTGCTTGCGCCAGAGTGTGTTGGATGGATTCTGGTTCTCGAAGTTCTGGACAAGCCATGCTCCGTCGAACTTGCCATTGCCCAGATCGCTCGACAGTGCCGTGAGCCAGCTGCCGCCGAGCAGGCCGCCGCTATAGCGCATGGGATTCCGGCCGCGCACGCCGGCCCAGTATGACAATGGCGATCCCGCCAGGATGATCGGGCCGAACAGATCAGGGCGACGTGCGGCGACCATGGTGACGGCCCAGCCGGCCTGGCAATTGCCGATGACGCACGGCTTTCCTTCGGCTTGGGGGTGCAAGGCGATCACCTTTTCAAGGAAGGTCGCCTCGGCGAGCGCGATGTCCTCGATCGTTTGTCCGGGCACGGGATCGCGCAGGAAGGCGACGAAATAGCACGCGTGGCCCGCTTTCAGTGCAACGCCGATTTCGCTGTCTGCCTTGAACCCACCAATCCCGGGGCCGTGCCCGGCGCGCGGATCGACAATCACGAAAGGACGGCGACCCGGATCGACTTGTACGCCCTCGGGCGGGACGATCCGGAGCAGCCTATAGTTGACGGGACGGTCCAACGTGCGGCCATCGATCACCAGTTCTGTTTGATAGCTCAGCACATGTGGCGCCGCTTCGGACACGTCCTTCTGGAATTGATTGCCGCGTTGCCGCATCACATCCAAAAACAGGATCGCGCGCTGTGCTGCGTCAATTCCGTATTCCATCGCGGGTGCGACGGGCAGAGAAGCGCGGCTGCCGGACAGCTCGGCTCGTGCTCGGTCGGGCTGCGGGACAAACTTGCCGACTTGCTTCATTGCCATCTCCTAATCGTTGTTAAGATCGAACCTCGGGACGCCAGGGCCTGCGTTCATCGCGTTTCTGGATGCAGCCAATTCGACGTCCAGCTTCTATCGTGCAAACGTCATCGCGCATTTGCGCAGCGGAAGGTATTGGGCTTGAGTGGAGCGAGATTGACTTTTGGCGGTGCCCAGTAAGCCAAAGTTTGCATGTGGGTCGAAAGAAAAAGCGAACGCTCGCTTGCAGCGCGGAGTGTCAAAACGCTGGGCAATCGGTTTACAGTCTCGGTCGGCCAGGCGATGGCTGGCGCTCGCAACGACTGAGTGCCTTTCAAATGATTCCTAATAGTTAGTCAGCCCATATGAGGGTGAAGCCGATATCGCCAGGCATACCTTGAGGGAAGTCGACGATCTGAACCCGGACGCGGTAACCGAGGGGACGTAAGTGCTTTTCCCAAAATTTGTACATCTCTTTGGGTTCTCCGAGCAGCGTGTTTTCCCAGCCGGGCTCCAGCCCATTGTTGATGGCGCGCCCATGATCGGTGCACAATGCATTAGGGAATCGAATGACTTCGACCTCGGTCAGGCCATTGTTCGACGCGCGCTCGATAATGGCCGCGGCTTTCGCGAGGGCCTCCTCGTCGCTAACGCCGGTCTGTTTCGACAGCCGCTCGAGCAGTGCTTTTTTCTCTGCCTCCGCCTTCTCTTTTTGTTGCAGGGCTTCGCTCGCCTTTTTTGCCTCGGCAAGCGCGATCTTTTGCATAGCCTCCTTTGCGGTAGGCAGGCGCTTCGAAGCTAGCGCTCCATCGTTTGCGATCATGGCTTTCTCCATCCAGGTACGTGGGAAGCTTCAGAGCATTCCGTATGGCCCGCCGGAGCGCGGTCCGGCATTGGTGGTTGATGCGTACGAATTTGTCATCCTCGCTGATAGGAAGACGTGGACAATGACCACCGCGAGCGGCCGGTGGATCGTTCAATCGCCAGTAAAGCGTCACAGTACGGGACCAACCGTTTACATTTGGCAGTGCCGATGATGGCGCTGTCGAGCGCCATCTCGGCCGGCGGATTCTCGATTGTGACTTCCACGCGAGCGATCGACCTTCGCCGATCCAGGGCAGGGAATATGTCTCTGACGTGACCGATCGCGGTGACAGCCGGATTTGAGACAAGCCGCAATGCGATGTCATCGCCTCGCAGTCCTCTTAGCAGGGCTGATTCGGGTATCTCGAATACGGCGACGCGCTCCCCGTCTCGTGCCAGCGATAAAACCGCTTGAGAGGGCTGCACCACCTGTCCGACTTGCAAAATTCGCCGGGTAATCAGACCAGCAGCATCGGCCCGCAGCTCGGTGTAGCCGAGCGCGTCTTTTGCCCTTCCGAGTTGAGCCTGGGCCATCTCGAGAGAAACCTCTGCGCTTCTCAAATCGATCTGACCCTGCTCGAACGACCCGCCTCTTGTGAAAGCCTGAGAAACCAGCGCTTTCTGACGGTCGAGATCGGCTTGGACGAGCTGGAGCCGCGCTTCGGCAGCCGCCACGGCCGGCGTGGCGCCCCAGAGATCGGCTTCTTCGTTGCGTGAATCGAGGCGCGCCAGAAGCTGCCCCTTTTCCACGTGCTGCCCGACATCGACCAGCCGTTCAATGACGCGTCCGCTGGCCCGAAAAGAGAGCTCATCGCGATAACGAGCCTGGATAGAGCCCGTAAGCGTCAAGGCCATCCGCCCCTCAGGCGTTTGCATCACCTCGGTACGCATCAGGGTCGCGCGTCTGTCTGACACGGCAGATTGTTCGTTGCAGGCGGTCAGAAGGCTGACGACGAGGAGCGCCGTCGCGACGGTCACGTGAAAAGCTTTCAGAGCGCGCATCATGGTTGATTACCTTGCGAAGCTAAGTCGAAAGGCTCCTAATGGAGGAGGTGAACGCGGACCTATCTGTAGACGGCAGTCGCTTGCTTCCTCCCAGAATGTGCGCCTGTCGGGACGCGGAGGCTCCGAGCATTTGCAACTCGCGCCTGCAGGCCTCACTGAAATCGCGCAGCAGATCCATTTCCGCCATCAACTCGGGAAGCTCACGAAGTTCTCTGTTCGGAGACTGGTAAAGCTCCGAGATTCGGCGTCCTGCCTTCTCGGCCTCCATCACAATTGCGTCGCTCGAGACCACTCTCATTTGGGCTATGAGCGAATAGATATTGACTAGATCGGACATCTCCGACTGCTCGGTCACGAGCGCCTCGACATACAACTTTGAAGCTTCCCGAATGAATCGCTTGTAGAGCTTGTGGCGATGAGAGTAGGCACGCGTACCACGCATCAACCGCTGCTTTCGACGCTGGATGAACCAATTGGAAACGACTGTTGCGAGCATTCCTGCAGCCGAGCCAGAAAATGCCGCCAGCGCCGGGAGATGGGCCGCGTTCACCATTGCAAGCCCCCTCAGTTCGCGGCCGGCTCAAACGCCAAGCGGCATCCGGCGCTCAGCTGCGATTTCTGCCTTTGCAGACAAAATCGAACTTTATTCGGATCCGGAATGTAGTTTCCGCACAACCGAAAGGCGTCGGGAGTACATGCCGCTCTTTGCGCTGCCGTGCCGCGGTACTCTTCTGCAACTGCGCCAAAGCAGAACAGAGTTGAAAACAGTGCAAGAATATACAGATTGTAGCGTCTCATTTTTCTACCTCCTGTAAGGATTCGAAGCCGAACAACTCACGTACTGCTCGGTGCTGCGCTGGGGACGCCGGCTCTTTCGATAAGATCGCCGGAAGCGCCGAGCTGATGGCGAACCGATAACCCAGCGGCAGTGATCACGACGAGCGTTGCTATCGCGTACAGCAACCCAATTTTTTGGAGGCTCTGCTTGTCTGCCGTCAAACCGCTATGCTGAAGCGAGGTTGTCCGAACCGTTGATTTCATGTTCTTCTCCGCAAGCGTTCCATTGCGTTTAGTGCGAATTCGTACCCGTGCGCGCCACTTCGGTGCGCAGATCAAGCGACCGCGGCGAATGGCTCGTTCCCCGCGACATTCAAATCGCCATGCTCGTGGTGCATCATGCTGGATAAGCGCTGACGTGCACGGTAAACCCGGGACTTGATCGTCCCGACGGCGACGCCGCAAGCCTCGGCGGCATCCTCCTGCGACAACCCCGAACCGCCGACCAGCAGCAGCGCCTTGCGCTGCTCGGCCGGAAGACGCTGCAGCATTGCCAGCAATTCGGAATGTTCAACCCGGCTGTCTTGCTCCGGGCGGATGCTCCTTGGGGCAGTCAAGATCAAATCTTTTTTGTATGCAAAATCGCGCGCGCGCTTGCGGCAGCCGTTGAGAAACGTGTTGCGGGTAATTGTCATGAGCCAGGCGGCCATGTTGGTGCCTGGTTGAAAGGTGTGCATGTTCGCCAGAGCGTTCGCGACCGCCTCCTGCACGATGTCGTCGGCGTGATCGACTGTGCTGCTGAGAGATCTGGCAAACGTGCGGACGCTCGGAAGCGCTCTGAGCATCTCCTTCCGCAGACTTTCCTCATCTGCAGCAGCAGCTACTCGGTTTGGAGCTGACGGTCCTGACATCGGCATCCTCCATCGTTGAAGCGGAAACCGACACCCGAAGGAAAAATGAACCGGGGCGCTTGGTTGTGCCGCGTGAACCAAGATTGCGGTTCGTAACGACGGAAGCTATTGAACGTGGGTAGTGTCAGATAGCCGCGCGGTCGGCATCGCTAAGCGAATGTTTATATTTGTTTGAATGGAAATACAGATCTCTATCGCGGGCGGACATTCCTAGGCCTGCCCTGATTCGAGCATCGATGTTTAAGCTTGGCTAAGCGGAGAATCGCCTCCGATGGGCTCCTCAAGACGGATGCGGCGCGGCAGGTGACAGCTTTAACGCGTCAGCCATTCGGCTAAGCTCAGGCAGAGACCGAGCTTTCATTTTCCGCATCATATTGGTGCGATGCACCTTCACGGTCGACTCGGTGATTCCGAGGTCATGCGCGATCTGCTTGTTCAGTCGGCCGGTGGTAGCCTGGATCATGATCTCGCGCTCACGCGAGCTGAGCGTATCAAAACGTTGTCTCAGCTCAGCTGTCGCTTTCTCACTCTCGCGCCTGGCGCGATCGCGGGCGAGGCCCGTCTCGATTGCATCCAGGAGCTCCTGATCGCGGAACGGCTTGGTAAGGAATTCTATCGCCCCTCCCTTCATCGCTTGCACGGTCATGGGGATATCGCCATGTGCCGTGAGGAAGATGATCGGGAGCTCCCTATGCGCTTCCCTGAGCTCCCGTTGAAGATCCAGCCCGCTTCGCCCAGGCATTCGAATGTCGACGATGAGGCAAGTCGGCCCTTCCGAAGAAGGCGCCCTCTCAAAAAACTCAGATACGGACGAGAATTGCTGCGTGTTCAAGCCAACTGTCCGCAGAAGACGGCCGACCGAGTCGCGAAACTCTGGATCGTCGTCAATAATCAGGACACTGGGCTTCGCGTCCGGCACTCCACGGACCGTCGAGTGAGCAGCCACGCTTTCATCCCATGCGAGTAGCTGGTTTGTCATTAATGAACGTTAACCGGAAGAATAGCTTATTCTGAGTAAGCCGGATAGCTGAATGCCTAAGCCATGGATTAGTACCAGAGCCATTGCATTGCCGAGAGTCGGGGCAGAGATTGTGGGGTAACTGTTGCTGGGTAGATTTGGGGGAAGGTGCCTGGAAGCCGCAATGTCAGACCTTAGCCTGATTTCGATCGTAGACGACGATCAGCCCTTTCGCGAGTCCATGAAAAAGCTCGTGAAATTGCTGGGCTATACCGTCGAAGCCTTTCCATCGCCATCCAGCTTCTTGGCATCCTCCTTCGTGCCCGAGACGGCCTGCTTGGTTGCCGACGTTCAAATGCCTGGAATGACGGGAGTCGAGCTTCACCGACATCTAGTAGCTGCAGGACATCGCATCCCAACAATTCTTGTGACCGCGTACCCGGACGAGGCTGTCCGGTCCCGAGCTTTGAAGGATGGTGTGGTCTGTTATTTGAGCAAGCCCGTGGATGACGAACGGCTGGAGCGCTGTATCCGTTCGGCTCTCGAATCGCCCGACCGGGTTCAAGCCAGATCATAATCGTCGGTGCCTGGCGGCAGAGTGAACTGAAAGACAACGCCTCTGGGTTGATTGGCTTCTGCCCATAGCCGGCCTCCATGCGAGGCGATAATGGACCGGCAGATAGCAAGACCCATTCCGGTTCCCGTTACTTTCGTCGTGTAAAAAGGGTGGAAAACCTGATCGAGGCGATCCGGGTCGATTCCCGGCCCCGAGTCGTGCACTGCTACCACAATGCCCCCGACCTTCAGTTGCTCCGTCCTGATCGTCAGCTCGCGTGACTCGTCAGAGGCGGAACTCATCGACTCGACGGCGTTCATGATTAAGTTCAGCAACACCTGCTGCAGTTGTACGCGATCGCCCGTAATCGGAGCCATATGTTCCATTAGAGAGGTGTGCACTGAGACTTTCTCGCGTTCCAGTGCGGTTCGCACCATGATGATCACCTCGCCAATGGCTTCGTTGAGGTCAAAAGGCACTTTTCGCGCAGGCGCTTTTTTCATATGATCGCGCACGCGGTCCACGATTTCTTTTGCCCGATCGGAATCCCGCACCACGCACGCAAGCGCTTCCCGAACTTCGGGTAAGTCCGGCGGTTGCATGTCCAGAAAACGCATGCCTGCCCGCGCGTTGTTGCGTGCAGTGGCGACAGGATGCAAAATCTCGTGCGCGAGGGAGGCGGTCAATTCTCCCATGATACCGAGGCGGTTCATGTGCGCGAGGTCCACCTCCAGCTGACGCAGCTTTTCGGATTGCTTTTCCGCGCGTTTGCGTTCCGTCACGTCGAATTGCGTTGCGATCAGTTCGACACGCGCTCCGTCCGTGGAAACCAGAGGCCGGCCTGTCGCTTCGATGTATTTGAGCGACCCGTCCGGGAGCACGATTCTAAACTCGGTAGTGAAATCTCTCCTCAGGCGCAATGCCTCATCGACTTCGGCGGTTATTCTTTCACGATCATCTGGATGTATGCGTCGAAAGACAGTGGCTCGGTCCGGAACTCCCAACTCCGGATCAAAGCCCCAGATTCGGAAGCTTTCGTCCGACCAATAGACAGCCGACGTGGCGTTAAAAACAATCGTGCCGGTGTGACTTAGCCCCTGCGCTTCGGCGAGGTACGCCTCGCTCCTGCGCAGTGCTTCTTCGCGTGCACGCAACTCCTTCTCCGTGCGCCGCAACTCAGTAATGTCCTGGAGCACGCCGAATTGGCGTAAAGGCTGTCGCGATTCGTCCCAGGTCATGTCGGCCTGGCTGTGTACCGTTCGCTCGACGCCGTCCGGACGGACCACTCGGTATTCGATGTCATATCGTGGGGCGCCGGGGAGCCTAGCAGCCGCAGCCGCTTCGGCGACTCGCGGCCGGTCCTCGGGATGAATCAACTGCAGCCGGCGCTCATGCAAACTCGAGAGATTGAGAGGTTGGACTCCAAAAATTCGACAGACCTCATTCGAAGCAGTCAGCTGATCGGTAGTGAAGTCTCGTTCCCACCAGCCGACATGGGCGCTGCGCTGCGCCGCTTCCAATTTGGCTTGGCTGTCGCGAAGCGCTTGTTCCGCCTGCTTTCGGTCTTCGATGTCTGTTAAGACTTCATACCACCGCACGATGGTTCCAGCGTCGTCTCGCAACGGGGCTGCACGAGCGAGGAACCAGCGATATTGCCCATCTGCACGACGAAACCGCGTCTCGACCTCGAGCGGGTCGCCGCTCTTCAATGACGCTTCCCACTTGCAGACATGCGAATCGAGGTCGTCAGGATGGATGCAAACCTTCCAGCCGGAACCTTGTCCGTCCGCCTCAGAGAGACCTGAATATTCGGAAAATCGCTTACCAATTGATACGCTCGATCCGTCCGGTAGGACGGTGACAGTCATTGCTGGAATTGTCTCGAGAAGCTCACGGAGTTCCCGCTCCCGCTGGCGCAATGACAGTTGTATGAGTTTGCCCTCGGTAATGTGTCTCCCGACGCCGCGGTAGCCTACAAATCGTCCTGCTGCGTCAAATACGGGCAGCCCGGATACGGACACGTAGCGCTTGCCGCCATCCGAAGTAGGTCGCGCCAGCTCGAAATCCCGGAATGGTAGGTGGGCATCCAGCGTCTCGCGGTGCTTGCGCCAAGCATTTTCATCCGGCTCCAGATAGGGCACTTCCCAGCGCGTCTTGCCGATCTCGGAGCCCGGCGCCGGTGCGTCGGCAAGTCCGTCGGCAAACTCTTGTTTGACAAACCGATGCTGCGCATCACTCTCCCAATACACGTCGAAAGAAAACTGCATGAGAGTGCGAAATCTCTCTTCGCTCACGCGTAGCTCATCCTCTGCCCGCTTGCGATCGGTAATATCGCGCGCCAAGCAGAGAAACCGGCGTTCGCCCTGCTCGATTCGGTTAGCCCTAACTTCCACGGGAAACGATGTGCCGTCCTTCCGACGGTGCCATGTCTCGAATGTAAGGGTCTCCCCGCCGAGAATGCGGTCCTTTATGAGCCGTATGGAAGTCTCATCGAGGTCAGTATCGAAATCTCTTCGATATCTTCCGACTAGTTCTTGTCTACTGTAACCTAGGCTTTCGCAGGCTTGTCGGTTGACGTCGATAATGATTGAATTGTCATCCAGCAAAAAGAAAGCGTCTGTCGCGTGGTCCACAAAAGTGCGGTAGCGCGCTTCGTTCACACGCACCTCGCGCTCCGCTTGCCTCAGCTCCGTAACATCTTGCATTACGCCAAACTGGTGCAAAGGTTTTCCGGATTCACCCCAGGTCACATCGCCCTGGCTATGCACTACTCGCTCAGTGCCGTCGGGGCGAACAACGCGATATTCCACGTCGTACCGCGGGCCAGCAGGCTGTAGTGCAGCCGCCGCGGCATCGGCTACTCGCGGCCGGTCTTCGGGATGGATCAATCCGAGCCATCGATCCTGCCACTGAGGGAGATCGAGCGGCTCAACCCCAAAAATCCGGCAAGCCTCCGCCGAAAGACTGACGTGACCGGTCGCTAAGTCGCGGTCCCACCAACCGATGTGCGCGACGCGCTGCGAGTCTTCCAGCCTGCGTTTGCTATCCTCCAGCTCTTTCTCTGAGCGGCTGAGCTTGGTTATGACTACCGCTATAATGAGTGAGGTCACCAGAAACGTGATGACTCGTATTGTGTCGTCCAGAGCGTCGATGCGGAAATCAAAAAGCGGGAGTGTGAAAAAGAAGTTCAAAAGTGCTGTGGCGAGTATCGAAAGAACAACGGAGGCAGCAACTCTGCCGAACAGCGAAACCAACGTAATTATAACGAAAAAAACAAAGCTCGTTCGCAAAATACCAAAATCAAGCTGAAAACAGGCATAGGTAGCCGCCGCAAGTCCGCCGATACCCAACAGATACGGCGCGGCTGCGGTCTGTAATAAAGAATGCCGGCTGAACGAAAGACCCATTCCGACCCTCCCGTAAAAAAATTGATGCTCTCGATACAGGGGCGTGGCCCAACCCACTGGCTGCCAAGTTTGTGCTTCGGCCTACCTCCGCCGGAGCCCGCCGATGATACTTGGCTTAGGCCGAAAAGTCTCCAATTGCCGAACGGATCAACTGGCATAGAATAGAAATCGTGACCCGCCAGACCTAATCTTTCTCACAACGCGATTACATGCCCAGGGCTGGAAGCAAGCCGAGCCCTACTTGAGGAGATATCCGGATGAGCGTGTTTTTGGCACCATTACAGAGTCGTTCGCGCGAACTTCTGCCGCGCCGTTTGTCTGTTCAACTCGTATTACGCCGAGCTGCATTCGAAACGGCGGAGGAGCGAACAGCGGTAAGCCCCGGCCGGCGCGCCGGTCTGATTGTCCACTAGCATGCCCGTTGGCTGACTATAAACTGCTGGATTGGCACTTGGCTGCCGGACATCGATAGGCAACTATCTTTAAGAACGCGACTTACGCGTCGGTTACTTCTAAACTCGAGAAAGGTGTATTAATGGACCCCAGCTTGATTTCAGCCGCTGCCGCTTTTGGTGGTGCGACAATCGGCGGAGCCATGTCTTTCCTTGGCTCCTGGATCGGTCATCATATGCAACTTAAAACACAATGGCTCGTTCATGACCGCGCGCGGCGTCAGGAACTCTATAAGGAATTCATTGAGTGGGCGGCGAAATGCTTTGCAGATGCGCTGCAGAGCGATAAAACCAATGTCTCGCTCCTCGTTGTGCTATACGAGAAGCTAGCTCGCATGCGCATAATCTCCTCACCTGAGGTGTTGGCAGCTGCCGAGCGCGTAGTTGTCCGAATCGTCGATACTGTTGGCAGTCCCCCTGTGTTGCTTACGAACACCAAGATTCATGAGATGTTCGAAACGGACTCCGGAGATGTGCTCCGAGATTTCGGCGAAGCCTGTCGCGCCGAACTCGCGGCTCTGGGCAGTCATCGGCTCTAATGGTCGTTTGCAAAAAGAGTCCCAGGCGCGTGCCGCTCGATGTTTGCCCTGACAAGCGCTCCAGCAAACGCCGACAGATCACTATTCAGTAATCACCGGCGTCTTCTTCAAAGGTCCGAAGGAGATCGAGGCCGTTCATCGCTTCAGTATAATGAGCCTAAGTATGTACATGGCTTGCCGGCAGTATCCATCGACTCGGAGTTCCCGACGCTCGTATTGGCAGCAGCCGAGCCCGACGCGAGTGGGATATCCGATGAGCGAAATGATGAGAAAAGCAGGGATGCTGCATACGGCGATGATATTACGGACATGACATCGCCCCTCAGAGCTTATTGCCACGGCACGCTCGCCACTTACCAGCAGCAAGTACGGTGTCCAAACAAGAATGCCCTCATGTCGCTCAATTGTCTGCACGCACACACTGCAGCGCAAACGCGATCACGATTTCAACGATCACGACAACCTATTGCGGCGAATACCCAAGGCAACTGGGTCATGCTGTTCTCCTCTTTGGCAACTGCGGTGCACGCAGCCTGCGATTTTGATGACGTTCTTGGTTTGCGCGTCATTATTATTGTGTTTATAATATATTATTGAGGCATTCGTTCATCGCATAGGCTTTGACATTTATCAACTCATTTTTTGGGGGGGTGAATGCGGTTCGAAGGCTTCGGTGGAAATGGGAGCAGGAATCGCTCGCCGAAGGAAGCACGGCGCTTGCGTGAAACAGGCGATTCGATCGGTTCGCAAAAGATCGCGCAGTTAAGGGATCGGCAATCCAAGCTTGAAATAAGGCGGGCTGATATTTTAGGCGGATTGCATGCAGGTTTGAAAAGCTGGTCGGAATTCCATGAGGTTTGTGCCGAAATCGCCAAGATCGATGTGAGGCTTCGGTCAATGGGCAAGCCGCGAAAACGATTGCGGCGCGAGTTGCTCTGGGTGAACAAGGCGGAAAATCCTTTGTCTCGCCGACGAGAATGACTGGGTTTTGGCGCGGTCCAGGTGCCGGCGCGGCGTGGGGCACGATTAAACTTCCGCCGATCGGCTCAGTTGCGATCATGCTGGCATGGCGCAGATGGAGCGGTTCAGTGGCGTGGATGAGCCTCATCAAAGCCGCCGTTTGCTTTCTTTGCAGTGGCGCTGCAATGGGGTTGTTTAGAGAGAGTCTGGCGAACGGGCTCCTCGCCGGGCGCTCTTTTTTGGCATCTTCCTGAATGCTATTCCAGTTATCACATTCGACTACCTAGGCCGCATCCCGCGCCGAAAGCGGGTGACTACATCTGGCTCACACCCCGAAGAACGTAAGGCCTCGTAGCTCGAGACCTCTCCGGTTTCCCTACGCGCTACAGGCTGAGCTCGGGGTGCGGTTTTTTTGGAGAGTCTGATCCGGAGGAAATTAGCCATGACGTATGTTGAGATCCACGCGCTGATCGGGATCGCACCGCGAGAGTTGCATTAAAGGCAACGAGCAGCGATGGCGCGAACTGCGGATCGATCAGCACGACGTCGGCGCCGATCGTCCGAATGCGATCGAGACCATCATGAATCAAAGCGGCGTGCTGATTGGACGACTGGTCGCGGATCACCGAATTGGTACCGAACTGCCAGAGAACGAGATCGGGCTTGGCCGCGATCACCGCTTTGTGGAAGCGCTTGAGCATGTCAGGCACTTCTTCGCCGCTGACGCCGCGGTTGATGACCGTGACCGGCGTGTGTGGAAAGAGTGATTTCAATTCCATTTCGAGCCGGCTCGGATAGCTTGCCTTACGCGAACTCGCGCCCGCCCCCCAGGTCGACGAGGAGCCGATCGCGATGATGGTGATAGCCTCGTGCCGCGCGAGCTTGCCACCGAAATGCGTGAGCGGAGATGTGAGTCGAATCATGTTCAGCGGCGTATCGCAATGTACAACAGGGTTAGCGTTCGCCACGACGCGCGCCGCTAACAGAGCTGTCAAAACAGCAAAAGACAGCAGTCCCGGGCTAAGGGCACGCAATTGGGTCATTCCTCGGCGAGCCCTTTGGAAGACCGCGTCCTGGAAGTTCGAATGCCTCTCGATCTCGTGCTCGCGCGGCCTGTGCAGCAGGCATTCGACGCTCCACTGCGCGTTTTCCATCAACTCGGGGTGGTATTCGGATGATTTGCAGATCACTTACCATTTCTCCAGCCAACCGACCCGAAATGGTGATCCATTGTTGGCTCTGCTTTGGATTTGGTGCCATCTGTTGGGAGTGTGCGCCACCCACTCGCCGAAATCTGATTGAGCATGGTGGACCTCACTGAATTCGACGGCTCAACTATTAATCCTAGTGTGTAGAGCTCGAAATTCAGATAAACACCGCTACGGGTTTGCCCCTACCTAAGCGCAACGCGTATGCTGAA
>Ga0207743_1000089_pt1 | contig 13720 bp, 14 predicted proteins | sample LuqExpMetageno55_FD_187813 | JGI IMG/M metagenome (GOLD analysis project Ga0207743, IMG submission 187813) | Tropical forest soil microbial communities from Luquillo Experimental Forest, Puerto Rico - Sample 55 (SPAdes) | ecosystem: Environmental > Terrestrial > Soil > Tropical forest ... | reverse complement strand
AGGCAGGCACTAGCATGACCGACCTTTGGGTGTTCGACCGCTGCCCGGCGAACATTTCCGGCAAACGTGATGACGGCAACCTACCGTTCAACTTTGAGCCGCCGGGAGCCGGCGGTCATTTGCGCATCGTGCAATCCGCCGCAAGGCCGAAAGATTACGACGTCACCAAGGACCCTTTCGTTACGGCATTACATCCGCCGGAAAAGAAGCCAGGCGGTAAGTGGGAGAGAGGCGGACAGAATCTGTACACCACACGCATGCACAAGTCAGAGACGCTTGACTACGGGATCATGCTGTCAGGCGAGCGCGTGCTGATCACCGATGATGGTGAGCGCCCGTTACGGACCGGCGCGGTCGTCGTGCAAGTCGGAAGCTGGCATGCGTGGAGCAACCCGACCGAGCCTAGTCAGATGGCTTTTGTCATGCAGGGCGGACGGTTCGAGGATTGAAGACATGTCCTCAACAAGCCTATCCATTCGGCGACTGGTCGTCGTTAACGAAGGCGACCGCTCGCGTGTCATCGCCGACGGGCCGAGCCCCGACGTCCGTACCGATCCCGCGCGGCCCGGCTATTCCTGCGCGCGCATTTGGGTGAGCAATCGCACGCCAGCGCGACTTGCCGGTGTGCGGGAAACGCTCGACCGTCCGCAAGTCCTGCAACCGCCGCCGGGCGGCTCAGTATGCAACATCGTCACTTTTCCGCCCGACGACAGTTACGGGGCCGTCAGCGTGGAGGATGTGCGTCGCTCGCGCTATACAATACTTATGATGAAGTCGATTGCTTTATCGCGGCCTTGAGAGAGATAGCAAGAACTAGAACGTGAGCCGAGATTCAAGGAGTAGAAAAATGAGCGTTTCGCGTCGGCGATTTATCACCGGCTCTGCTGGCACTTTGTTTCTTGCTACCGCGCGAAGCGCAATGGCAGAAGACTATCCTGCGCGACCGGTTCGTGTGATCGTGCCGTTCGCGCCGGGTGGCCCCGTTGATGTCTTTGGCCGGATTTTGGCGGATAATCTATCAGCGCATTTTGGCCAGCAATTTTACGTGGAAAATCGCGGCGGCGCGGGCGGCAATATCGGCACCGGTCGTGTGGCGAAGGCGGCTCCGGATGGCTACACATTGCTGCTTACGGCGAATAACCACATTATTAATCCGATATTGTATGAAACCGTGCCGTACGATGCGGTTAAGGATTTTGAACCAGTCTCGCTCGCTGTGAGCTTTCCGACCGCACTTTCGATCAACCCTTCGATCTCGGTCCGTAGCGTCGCTGAATTGGTCGCGTTCTTGCGTGCCAATCCTGCCAAGTACAGTTTTGCGTCGCCGGGTGTAGGGACGCCGTCGCATCTCTTAGGTGAGCGGTTTCGTCAGAAGCTCGCTCTCGATCTCGTACACGTCCCGTATAATGGCAGCGGGCCGGCAACCGAAGCGGTTCTCGCCGGTGATACTCCGATCGGCTTTGCCGGGCTTACTGCGGCAGCGCCGCTTGTGAAGGCAAATCGTTTGCGAGTCTTGGCGACGTTCAGCAAAGCGAGATCCTATGCCCTCCCGGACGCACCCACGATCGCCGAGGCTGGCTATCCGGGGCTTGAGGGTGAGGGTTGGGATGGGATTTTCGCTCCGGCGGGCACGCCGGGGAATGTCATTTCACGGCTCAGCGAGGAAGTTCGGCGCGTGATTGCCTTGCCGGAGGTCGCCGAGCGACTTGCAGCGCTTGGATTTTCGGCAGTCGGTGCTTCGCCGAGCGAGTTTGCCAAACACCTCGTTGAAGAGACTGCAACGTGGCGCGAAGTCATCGAGGCCGCTGGCCTTAAGCTTCAGTGAGCGGTCGGCGGACAGGTCCATGGAAGCTTTGCGTCACTTCGACGGGACGGCTTTTCCGGGCGGTACTGCAGCGAACTTTGAGCCACGGATGCACATGCGGCCCCTGGGATCCTGCCACAGCCGGCTTGTGGCGTGTAGATGACCGATCGCGCGTGCGACTGTATTGAAATTGTAAGTCGAAAATCGCTCCGCGATGTCCGTGTAGTATTGCGGCTCGGTTTCGATAGCCGCAGCGATGCGATCAGCAAGGGATTTTACCACGCTTTCGTCACCGCTATCACCTGTGGCATCCGACTTGCCACCAATGTAATCCTCGATCCGCGCGGTGGAGGCGTAGGCGTAGGTGATCCGCTCATAATGTTCGTGCGGAATGCCCTCCGGAATTGTCGCGTCGATCCCCACCTTGGCCCCGGTCGGCACAACGCCGAAGCCCTGCGGCAGGCTCGGGTCGAGCGGTTTTGCTCTGGCGTCGCTCACGATCAGGATATCGCGGTCGCCCTGAACGCGCGTTGCGATCGCCCATTCCACTTCGTTGGCATCGAACACGTCGATATCGTCATCGACTACAACAACATGTTTGAGGTCCATGACCGACAAAGCGGCGAGCAGAGCGTTTTTTGCTTCGCCCGGCTGCTTCTTGATCGATATCACCGCGTGCCAGAAGGCGCAGCCGCCGAGCGTCACGTTGATGTCCTTGACGACGACGCCGGCGGTCTTCAGCGCCTGCCGTATTGCTGCATAACGGGTCGGTGCAGCCAGCCAAGTGTTCTCCCACGGCATGTGCAGATTGTAATAGATCGCATTGTTGCGCATCGCTATGGCTTTAACCCGAACCAGCGGGTTCCAGTGCAATCCGCCCATCAGTCGTGTAAACTCGCCAAAGCGACCTTCGGGAAAAGTCCAGCCGGTCGGCAGTATTTCCGCTTCGAGAACGATTTCGGCGTTGGCGATGCACGGCAGGTCGATGGTCCGACAGGCGGCGAGCTCGACGGGCTTGCCGCGTAAACCGCCTGCGATGGCCATTTCATCGACGCCGAGCGGCGCCCGGTAACCGGCACCCGTGATCTCAAATGGGTGGGTTCCGATTGAAATCGATACCGGCAGTGGTTGTCCCCGCGCCAGCGCACGCTGAGCGAACATGCGCATATTGTTGGGGGTGACCAAGTCGATTCCCGTCAGGTTCTTTTCCTTGACGATGAACCGGTAGATGCCGCTGTTAAGTCCGAATTCCGGATCGCGCGCGATCGCGACCCCAGCAGTGATCATCGGGCCGCCGTCGTAGATCGATGACATCGGTATCGGCAGCTTGTAAAGGTCGACCTGGTCGCCATCGATAAATACCTCGTGCACGGGCGCGGCATCGACATACTTCGATGCGATGGGATTGCTGATTCCGCGTTGGAGCAGGTCCTCAATTTCGCGGTAGGTCTTGCAGCCCATCGACATGATCGCTCGCTCGCGCGAGCGTATGATGCCCGAGACCACGGGCATGTCGTAACCGATCACATTGTGAAAAAATAAAGCGGTCTTGGCCTGATCGACCAGCGTGGCGATGTGGCGAATATCGACCGGCTGATGCAGGTCGGCCAATTCTCCGGCTTCCCGCAAACGCGCGAGGAACTGACGAAAGTCTTCATTCATGGTACCATCCTTCGCCAAGACCTAAGCGGTCGGTTACCTATAAATCGTCGAGCGCTGGAGGCAACTGACGGGCCTGGCGGGACCGCCATGCGCACGGCGTGGGTCCACGTCTGAGCGGTGCGAGCCGTCAGGCCGAATACCTCCGGAGTTTGCGTATTGCGCTTTACAGACGACCGTGCTGGTTTCGGGTGTTTTTCCAGGTGCATTCGCAATCTACGGTCTACGTCTTCGCTCCGGCTGGCAGATGTCGCGGGCTATCCGACAGCAGTGAAAGTGGAAAATAAATGATACCGCAAACGATGAAGGCCCTGGTGTTAAGCTCCCATGGCGGCCTCGAAAATCTGAAAGTTGTGCAGGATTATCCGACCCCGCGGGCCGTAAGCGGTCATGTCGTCCTGCGGGTGCGCGCTTCTTCATTCAACTACCATGATTTGTTCACGGTCAAAGGCATGCACGGCATCAAGGTGCCGCTGCCGGTCATCATTGGTCTGGATCTAGCCGGCGAGATCGTCGAGGTCGGCGAAGGCGTGACAGGTTGGACAGTCGGCAACCGAGTCCTGGTGAATTCGGTCAACAAGAAGAAAGGGCTGATGGGCGAAATGCTCGACGGCGGCATGGCCCAATATTGCCTGGTAGCCGCCGACCAGCTCGTGACCGTGCCCGACGGCGTGACCTTCGAGGAAGCCGCCTCGCTACCCGTCGCATACGGCACCGCGCACCGCATGCTGATTACGCACAAGACGGTGAAGAAGGGCGATCGCGTGCTGGTGCTCGGGGCGAGTGGTGGCGTTGGGACCGGCTGCGTGATCCTCGCCAAGCTTCTCGGCGCAGAGGTCATAGCCTGTGCCTCGAGCGAACAAAAGCTGCAGCGACTCAAGGATATCGGCGCCGACGAGTTGATCGATTACACCAAGGTCGATTGGTCGAAATGGGCGGTCGAGAAATACGGCAAGCCGCAGCGGCGGACCTATGAGGGCGGAGTCGACGTCGTGATCAATTTCACCGGCGGCGACACATGGTTACCGTCATTACGATGCCTCAAGCGCGGCGGCAAGCTCCTGGTCTGCGGTGCGACCGCCGGCCACGATCCCAAGGAAGACCTGCGTTACGTCTGGAGTTTTGAGATAAATATCCAGGGCTCGAACAGTTTCTACGACGAAGACTTGCGTGGGCTTCTCGGTCTAATTCAAGAGGGCAAGATGCATCCCGTGATCGACAAGGTGCTGCCGTTGGAGAAGGCCGTTGAAGGATTGCGGCTTGTTCGCGATCGCGAGGTGTTCGGCAAAGTGGTGGTGACGCCATGACTGCCGAAAGCCCCTCAAGCGTGGAAATGACCGTAGAACGCGTGCAAGCGATGATCACGCGCGGGCCGTATCATCAATGGTTGGGCCTCAAGGTGATCGCGGTCAACGAAGGCGGCATCGAATTGACCGCGACTTGGCGGGAGGAGTGGGTCGTCAATCCGGAGCGGCGCTACACGCACGGCGGCATTCTTGCCGCGCTGGTCGACCTTACCGCAGACTGGGCGATGGTGAAATCGTTGGGCCGGCCGGCGCCGACGGTAGACCTTCGGGTCGACTATCACAGCGCGGCCATGCCAGGCGACCTGACCTGTCGGGGCAAGATCGTCAAACTCGGCGGGCAGTTCGCTTCGAGCGAAGCCTTCGTCTATGACGCCAAAGGCAAATTGCTGGCGAGCGGCCGCGGCACCTATTTCATCGCTCCGCCGAAGGCCTGACCGCCTAAATCCTTACATCATGCCCACTTTTCGCAATCTCGGCCAACTCATCGATCAGGACGGCGATCGGTCGAAAGTAGCGCTTATCGATCTCAGCGGGGAAAGCAATCCGCGCGAGTTGAGTTTCGCAGCGATCGACGAAATGGCCAATGGCGTCGCGCGAGCGCTGTTCGCGCGAGGCTTGTCGCGCGGCGATCGTGTTGCCATTCTATCGGCGAATTGCGCCGAATATCTCGCGACGTATTTCGGCATCATGCGCGCCGGCTTTGTTGCGGTGCCGGTCAATTTCCAATTCCCTCGGGCGACAATCGAGTTTGTCATTCGCGATGCCGGCGCAAAGTTTGTGTTCTGCGACCTCGACCGGCGCTCGGACTGTCCATCCGATCTACCGGTAGTTTGTTTCGGCGGTTCCGGTAGCGAAAACTTCGCTCGATTCCTCGACAACGGCGCGTTCACGGCGGTGCTGCCCGCGGCCGACGAGCCTGCAATGTTTCTATATACGTCCGGTTCAACCGGGATTCCCAAAGGCGTCGTCCTATCCCACCAGAGCCATCTGTGGGTGGTTGAAACGCGGCTCGGTGGACATGAGCTTTCGCACCACCGTTACCTGATTGCAGCGCCGCTTTATCACATGAACGCGCTAGCGCTCGCGAAGCTTGCTATTGCCGGCCACAGCACCATCGTCCTCTTGCCGTCTTTCACTGCGCGAAGTTATATCGACGCTATCACTCGCTATCGGTGCACTTGGCTCACCGCGGTGCCGCCCATGATCGCGATGATGCTCCGCGAGACCGATCTTCTGGCGGAGAGCGATCTCTCTAGCGTGCAATTTGTGCGCATGGGCTCAGCGCCAGTCAGTCATAGCCTGATGGCAGCACTTAAGAATGCGCTGCCTAAAGCAGTCGTGACCAACGCCTATGGCACCACCGAAGCCGGTCCGGTCGTGTTTGGGGCACATCCTGCTGGTCTACCAACTCCCGAGCTGTCAGTCGGCTATCCTCATCCGAAGGTCGCGCTGCGAATTGTGGACGACGAAAACAAACAGGCCGATCAGGGCGTGCTCGAGATGAAGTGTCCTGCTCTTATGATTGGCTATCATAACCGGCCCAATCTGCCGACGCCTTTCACGCCGGATGGCTTTTACGTGACGGGAGACGTATTCCGGCTTGACGAGGATGGATTTTATTATTTCGTCGGCCGCACCGACGACATGTTCAATTGCGGCGGTGAAAACGTCTATCCGGGAGACGTCGAGCGCATGCTGGAGAACCATCCGGCGGTCAGTCAGGCCATCGTGGTTCCGATCGATGATGAAATCAAAGGCCAAAAGCCAGTTGCTTTTATCATTCCGAAGGTTGACCAGCAGCCAACCGAGGAGGCGATCAAGCGCTTCGCGCTGGAGAACGGGCCGGCCTATCAGCACCCGCGCTTCGTCTGGTTCGTCGAGAAGTTGCCCCTCGCTTCGACGAATAAGATCGATCGCGGCGCGCTCCGAGAACTCGCACACCGGCGCATTGGCGATCTGTAGTGAGCCGTGGCGTGGCTCGGTGAGTTCGGCAATTCACTGCGGCTTCAAACCTGAGGCTTTGAGGATTGGCGTCCATCGCACTAATTCCTGGTCAAGGTATTGTTTCGTGCGATCTGGACCGAAACTAGGTACAGGTTCGAAGCCCGCATCTTGCAGTTTGTGCTGGAATGCTTTGTCGGCAACGGCCCCGTCGCTGACCGTGGCGAGGCGCTCGATGACCGGGCGGTCGGTTTCGGATGGCGCGAACAGGCCTACAAAGAGCTGGGCGATCAGGTCTGGATAACCTGCCTCCGCAGTCGTCGGAATTTCTGGTGCGCCCGAAAGGCGCTCGTTCGTCGCGACGGCTAAAATACGGATCTGCCCCGCGCGGTGCATCGCCAGCGTGGTGCCCGTGATGTTGGAAGTCATGATCGGGATTGTCCCGGCGATCAGGTCGCCGTAGCCGCCTGCGGCGCCCTTATATGGGATATGGACGATATCGGGGATGTCGGCCAACTTCTTGAACAATTCGCCGCACAGATTGGACATCGTTCCTGTGCCCGCTGATCCATAGGAGAGCTTCCCTGGGTTGGCCTTAGCGTAGGCCACGAGTTCCTTGAGGTTCTGTGCCGGCACCGACGGATTGACGATGATGGCCGCCACCGAAATCGCAAGGCCGGCGATGGCGGCGAAATCCTTTGTCGGATCGTAGAGTTCGTTACCGGTTAATGTTGGATTGAGCACTAGATCGCTGGTGCTACCCAACAGCAGTGTGTAACCGTCGGGCGGTGCATGTGCCACGATCGCCGTGCCGGTCATGCCACCGCCGCCGCCGTGATTCTCGACGACAACCGCGCCCAAGTTCGTGGCGGCCCAGTTCGCCCAGTTCCGTCCGATAATGTCGAGGACGCCACCTGCGCTGCGTGGCACGATAAGACGGATCGGGCGTTGCGGATAACCACCCTGGGCGAAGGTTCGGTCCAGCGGGATCGCCGCAGCCGACGAAAGCGCAAGCATTACAAAACTGCGGCGATTCATCCATGTTTCCTTGAGTATTCGTCACAGCATCATTCTGATCGTTGGTCTTTGGAGTTCAGGCCCAATCCCGACATCGGCCGCAGCTGAGGTTCCGCTGCTGATTGATCTTTGACAAGGTAACCTTGCATCATGCGGACTGCCTGGACGACCAAGACACTGGGCGCATTCACGTTGCAGAACCGCCGACGTGATGTGCTATTTGAATGTGCGAGTCTACTATTGTGGTGAAATAACAATATCGAAGTGGCGCAACGCTTGCAGACGAACGAAATCGACCGTCAGTTACCGGTTGGCGAGGAGGTTTTTCTCGACCACGTCGGCCACTTTATTGCCGATCCAGACACCGCGAGTGCAGCCTTCGCTCGCGCCGGCTTCTTTCCGACACCGCGTTCAGTGCAGCAAAATCCGGGTTCGCACGACGCGCCCAGTCTGACAGGCACGGGTAACGTCACCAGTATGTTTCTGCGGGGCTACGTCGAGGCGTTGTATAAGACTGCGGATACACCGCTCGGGCGCGAGCTCGATCTCGCGCGGGAACGTTATGCCGGCATTCATCTTGTCGCCTTTGCGGTAAGCGACGCGGCAACCGCACATCGACGGCTCCAGTCTGTCGCCTTTCGTATGCGGCCGCTTGTGCATATGGAGCGCTCGGTGCAAACCGAGACAGGCACTGATACCGCCAAGTTTGTCGTCGCGCGGACCGAGCCCGGACAGATGGTCGAGGGGCGCGTCCAGGTTCTGACGCACGAAAGTGAGCGGGCAGTATGGCAGCCGCGCTGGCTTTCACATCCGAACGGGGCGACGGGTCTTATCGACCTCGCTATCGTAACGGCCGATATTGATGAGGCGGCTGCGCGCTTCTCACGCTTTTTGGGCAGGCCGTCGATCACCAATGCCTCGGGGCGCTTTATTAAACTTGACCGCGGCGGTGTAAAATTGATGACGTCGCAAGCGTTTTCCCGAATGGCGGTAGGTTTTGATATTCCATCGCTTCCCTATATCGGCCTCTATGCGATATCGGTACGTTCTATTCTGGCGCTGCGCGAGTGCTTAGTCCGCGGAGGGATCGAATTCGTCAACCACGACAAATCAGTGTTGGCGCGGTTCCCGGGTGAGCTTGGGGTCGGGGGCTGGTTGTTCGTTGAAAAGCCAGACGACATCCCTTGGCGAGCCGCACAATAATCCTGTCGCTTCCGAAAATACGATCCTGGCGCTGCAGCACCGTCTCGAAGACGCGCCGCAAGAGATCGCTCTGGCGGAAGCGGCCATGCCGGTTCTTGGAGAAGGTCGAGTGATCCGGCACTTGGCCAACGAGCCCGAGCCGGCAGAACCACCGGTAAGCCAGATTGAGATGGACCTCTTCGCACAGCCGCCGCTCCGAACGGATGCCGAAGCAGTAGCCGATGATCAGCATGCGGATCATCAGTTCGGGATCAACCGAGGGGCGTCCCGTGCTGCTGTAGAACGGCGTCAGCTCTCGTCTTACGTCGCCAAGCTCGACGAACCTATCGATCGAGCGCAGCAAATGATCCGCTGGAATGTGCTTGTCTAACGAGAACTCATAGAACAACGCAGCCTGTTCGACTTGCCGGTGTCCCATCATGATCTTCAGTCCCCGCCTAATGCAGCGACTGAATCAGCGAACCTCGTGCGTCGCAACTGACGACTTTTTCAACACAATCGGGGAGAAAGCGGACATCACTTAGGATGTGATCGACCTCACTCGCCGCTTGTCCCGAAGGGAACAATCTTGTTGTTGGTGTCGTGCCCAATGTCGGCGCGTCCCAACCATGGAATCCCGGACCTCTGGCACCAGTAACGAGCAATTTCTTCCTCGTTCATTCCGAAATCGGGTTCGTTCGGCGTGATGCTGCTGCAACGCCCAAGCATGACGCCCGACACCCGCCTGATTGCGGCGTTACTGGTAATGTGAAATAGCGACCTATCAATCCTGTACATTGCCTCCCCCACCTCTTCCAACATGAGCACATGTCCGTCGAGGTCAGGTTGCAGCGGCGTACCAAGTAACTGGCTGAGGACCGTCATGTTAAATGCTGCTGTCATCTTCACACGGCTTACCGTGGGTTCCAGCGCCCCTGGCGACCGATCGACCATCCAGGCGAGCGCTCGTCCAACCGCTGCGTCTCCCCCGTCTCGGAGGATGTCCTGCGCCACGGGACCATGCGCTACGGCCTCGAACCCAGCCCGGTACAAGGCAGCGAGCAGTACACCGGCATCACTGTAGCCCACGTAGGCTTTTCGTCTGGACGGCTCCGTCAACCGACACATGACCGCTTCCACCACGCGGCAGGAACCGTAACCGCCACGTGCGAACCACACTGCGTCGTAGCTGTCGTCGTTGGCGATGTCGAGGAAAGCCCGCGCGCGCGTTTCGTCATCGCCGGCGAAATGTCCGTGCGAAGCGAAGCACTGTGGATGGAAAACGATCTCGGGCGTCCTATCCGGGTACAGTGATCTGGCCAACGTCGGCACTCTCTCAGCAACTCCCGGAGACATGCGCGAAGCCGGTGCGACGATGCCGATCTTGCACCTCTCTTTGCTCATCCAAGCGCCCAGCCCGCATTGCACCTCATCGGCAACCCTTCTAGATTTTGCCAATGTCCCAACTCGGAGATTACTTTTTTTGCGGCGTCGGCGGTAGTGGCATGACCCCGCTCGCTTTGATCATCCAAGCCAGGGGCGGACTGATTGAGGGCTCTGACCGGGCGCTCGACCAGGGGCGCAATGCTGAAAGATTTGATTTTCTGCGTGCGCGCGGTGTACTGCTCCATCCTCAGGATGGCAGTGGCGTTATCCGGGCCAGTCAGATCCTGGTGACGTCCGCTGCTGTTGAGGAGACGGTCCCCGATGTGCAAGCCGCGCGTCGTATTGGTGCCGCCGTCATCACTCGCGCGAGGCTTCTCGCCAAACTCTTCAACTCTGCCGCCATAAGCGTCGGTGTCGCCGGCACGAGCGGTAAGTCGACGACGGTCGGCATGGTCGGCTGGATTTTACACCGCGCCGGAAAGAGTCCAACTATCATGAACGGCGCGGATATGAAGAACTTCATTGATGTGGGCTCGCCTTTTGCCAGCGCCAGGATCGGCGAGGGCGAGATTTTCGTCAGCGAAGTGGACGAGAGTGATGGCTCGATTACGCATTTCGAGCCCCACATTGCCGTGGTGAACAACATCTCCTTGGACCATAAATCGCTGGACGAACTGCGCACGCTTTTCAGCGGTTTCATTGCCAAGGCGCAAACGGTGGTGCTGAATCTCGACAAAGCAGAAACCGAAGCACTCTTGACCGGTTTGAAGTCGGGCCAAGCGATCACCTACAGTCTGAATTCTGAGCAAGCCCACCTCCTTGCGTCTCCGCCGGTTCGGTCGCCGGCTGGAATCGTGTTCCAAGTGAAGGCGCGCGAGACCGGTGAGGCTGTCGAGGTGGACCTGAAAGTACCGGGGCTGCACAATGTGGCCAACGCACTTGCCGCTTTGAGTGCCGCGAAGGCGTGCGGCGTGCCCCTAGCGGCAGCCGCGGCCTATCTCGGCGAGTTCAGTGGCATCCGTCGGCGACTGGAGGTCGTGGGCACCTCAAATGAAATAACGGTAGTCGACGACTTTGCCCACAACCCCGACAAGATATCGGCCACGCTCGAAACCTTGCACGCATTTCCCGGCCGCTTGCTGCTGATGTTTCAACCTCACGGCTACGGCCCGATTCGTTTGATGAGGGATGCCTTAGTGGGCTGCTTTGCAAGCGGGTTGCGCGATGAAGATGTTCTCGTCATGCCCGAACCCGTTTATTTCGGGGGCACGGTCGACCGCAGCGTCGGGAGCAACGATCTTGTTTGCGAAATCCGGCGGGGCGGCCGAAAGGCCTTTGCTTTTCCAGACCGTGGCGCCTGTGGCGACATGCTGGTCAAGTTGGCTCGTCCGGGTGATCGCATCGTGGTCATGGGTGCGCGCGACGATTCGCTTTCGCAGTTCGCATACGAACTTCTTCGAAAACTTGACGGTGACAAATGACGAAGGTCCGAAATGCGGACATGACTGCGCTCATCGAAGCGTTGCGCACGCCGGAAGAGCGGTTTGTGAAACTGCCGAACTATACCTTCCGGCCGCATTATCTCGACGATTTGAAAGGATACGAGGGCTTGCGCGTCCACACCGTCGACGAGCGGCCGGTGAAGCCTGCAACCAACATGCAGACTTATCTCTGCCTACATGGCGAGCCGACCTGGGCCTATCTCTATCGCAAGATGATCCCGGTGTTTCTGGCCGCTGGCCATCGCGTCGTGGCGCCGGACTTTCTGGGGTTTGGACGATCCGACAAGCCAGTCAAGGATGCGGTCTACACGTTTGGTTTCCACCGCGACATGTTGCTACGGTTGATCGAGCGGCTCGATCTTCGAAACGTCACGCTCGTCGTGCAGGACTGGGGTGGACTCTTGGGTCTCACCCTGCCGATGGAAATGCCGGAGCGGTTCAAGCGTTTGTTGGTGATGAACGCCACGATTGCGGTGGGCGCAAGTCCAAGTGCCGGCTTCGACAACTGGAAAGCCTATGTCAAAGCCAATCCGGACTTCGACGTCGCGCGCTTGATGCGGCGCACCACGCCGGTCTTGAGCGAAGCGGAAGCCGAAGCCTACTCCGCGCCGTTTCCCGACGCGCGCTACAAGGCGGGCGTACGACGCTTTCCCGAGCTGGTGATGGTGTCGCCCGAGATGGAGGGCGTCGACATCTCGCGGCGCGCCGCTAAATGGTGGTCGCATGAGTGGAGCGGGCAGACGTTCATGGCCGTCGGGATGAAAGACCCGGTACTGGGACCGACGGTGATGGCAGCACTGCGTCAGCAAATACGCGGGTGTCCCTCGCCGCTTGAGATTCCAGACGGCGGTCACTTCGTCCAGGAGTGGGGCAAGGAGATCGCGGAAGCCGCCGTTACCGCGTTCGCCTAGGCTTCGCGAATGTCCGGACGGGTCAGTCCCTCTTCCGGGGGTTCATCCATTCCCCTGACGCGGTGGTTGGACCTTCTGGCGGTGCCTCTATCGCGCCGAACCCCGATCATGCCCCTCATTTTGCCTCTAGAAACGCCTCGACCATCGGAACAAGCCAGGATGTTCGAGACGTTACCTGCATGTGGTCGGTTCCGGGGAGCACGGCCAGTTGCGCATGTGGCAGCAGGCGAAATTCCTGAACCGCGTGCTCGGGACGCATGACATCCCTGTCGCCGCATATCACAAGCGTCGGTGCAACGATGCTGCGGACTGCATCCGGCGGAATGTCCTTGAAATTGCGCATGCGCTGGACAGACTTGTTGAACATGCTCTGGAGGTTCTCCGGGTGAGGAGCAACCTGCAGATAGCTGTCCCGTAGCTCTTTTGGCATGACACCAAGGGTGGCCGTAGCGAAGCCGTTCCAGAACTCTGGGTCGGCCCCCTCGCGGCCGAAAAAGCCGGAGGCTATGACGAGCTTGCGGACCACCTGCGGGTGCCGGATCGCGACCTGCAGCGCGATTGTACCGCCGTTGCTGAAGCCGAACAGATCGGCTTGGCGAATGTGCAAATGTTCGAGCAGGGCTGCGGTATCGTCCGCCGATTGCTCAAAGCTGAAGGGTCGGTCAGCAATGTCGGGCGTGTGGCCATAGCCTTGCTGCTCGAATGCTATCACCTGCCGGTTGCGCGACAACTCGGGCAGAATATTGCCAAAGGAGGTTCTGATCGTGTCGCCCCCGCCGTGCAGAAGCACCAGCGGGGGCCGCTCTAGGTTGGCACTATGGATTTCATAATAGACGTTGAGGCCGTTGATGGGTGCATAATCGGACTTCATTTACCGTTCCATTTCTTACCGGCGTGCGAGCACTGATGGCGGAATTGGGAGGCCGAGAGCCTCTGCGGTCTTTAGATTGATGACCAACTCATACTTGGTCGGCGCTTGCACCGGTAGATCGCCTGGTTTCTCGCCCTTGA
>Ga0207743_1000088_pt1 | contig 13766 bp, 16 predicted proteins | sample LuqExpMetageno55_FD_187813 | JGI IMG/M metagenome (GOLD analysis project Ga0207743, IMG submission 187813) | Tropical forest soil microbial communities from Luquillo Experimental Forest, Puerto Rico - Sample 55 (SPAdes) | ecosystem: Environmental > Terrestrial > Soil > Tropical forest ... | reverse complement strand
TTCATGTTTATCCGCTACAGGCCGTCACCATTTTGATGTCGCATTGCGTCTCTTTTCACAGCGCTGTCACGCTAAGCAGCTTTAATCTCCCACAAGACAACGCGTGAAAAGGCGGTCATGGCGATGGTCTACAAAGTCAGGATCAACAAGAAATACCCACATTCAAACAAATGAGTCCCGGTGAGTCGTTCAAACTAAACGACATTGATGTTTGCGATGCGCAAAAACTCGCCTACTATTACCGCAGTCTGTGTAAGCGCCCGATTAGGATTCTCATCACCAAACAGGATGGGGGCTATTATTGTCGCAGCGCCGCCTAATAGGGAGACATGGCAATGCGATTTACATTTGAAGCTTTAAAGTCTCTTGCATTCATTTTGGCTTGCATCATCGCAGTAACCGGCGCTGGCTGGATGGTGGCTTCGCTAATTGGTGGGTAAGCCAGGCACGCGTCCATTGCTTTCAAGTCTGCGCACCCAAGAAGAATGCCTTTGCAACACCTCCAGAAACTACACTGATTAGAAAATTTGCTTTCATTTGAGGCGCTCAGCACTTTGAACACCTTTTCAAGCACCTCGATCTTATCCACGAGCTCGTTGCAAATCTTTATAATTTCGCTCGCCGATTTTGGATCGGAAGAACTTGCCGCAATCCGAGAGAGTCGGAGTGACAAATTTCGCAGATATGGCGTGATGCCGACTGTCATGGAGCCTAATGTGACCGTTGGATCAAGGCTGAGGCCTGAAGTATGAGCATGTAGCATAGATAAAAATCGTGACAATGATCAAACCGGCGGTCACAAGAATTATACGTTGCTGTACGCTCGTGCCGGTAAACTGGAGCGCGATTGCGAGCATAACACCAGGAAACACATGCGCAGGTGCCCAAGCAAGTGCTGATAAGATATTTGCAGCATAAAATTGCCGCGGTGACATTTGCAGGATGCCTGCAATCAGAGGAACAAAGGCGCGGATGATGGCCGTGAAGCGCGCAAGAAACACGCTTGTTAGTCCATATTTTTTTACAAATTGCTCACTTCGAGCAACGAATTGCTGATACCGATTTATCGGCCAGGAGTTCAAAATTTCGCGGTGATAGTGCCGGCCTAACCAATACGAAAATCCGTCTCCGGCAACCGCTCCCGCAAATGCGGAAACCAGAAGTATCCAGGGATTCGCATCAGCGCTCGTGGCCAGCGCACTGATGGCAATGACAAGTGTCGAGCCAGGCACAACGGTGCCAACCACAGGAACGGCTTCCGACATCGCGAGCAAAAAGACGACAACATGCGCGTAGTACGAGTGCGCCTGAACGAAGTCGACGATTAGTGTGGAAAAATGCGATATCATGCAATCATCGTTGGTCGGCTGGTGCCAGAGAGGGACTTGATCCTGTTAAACGACTATAGCCGATGGTCGAGTATAGATTTAAGTCGCTGGAAGGGAACAACCGAAGTCTTCTCGTGCCGGGGGAACTCTCAAGCTAGGGCGGGCCTAAAAGCGCGGATGCATTTTGTTTCGGTGACGTGCGAGCGCCTAAAGAAGGCGACCGTCTGGCCCGAAAAAGGGATGGGGGCCGTCGAAATCCCCGATCGACACGAGGTGTGTCACCACCGCGTCATTTTCGTCATTCAAGAACCAAGCATGCAAGTGAAAACTTGGCGGCTCAATATTGAATGATGGAGGATGCTGTCCAACGAGATCCAGGGCGACCGCATGATTGGGCGCCGGGCAGATCGTCGCTGGCACGCCTGCGAACATCGTCGCCGTCGCACGATGGACATGGCCAGCTGCGATAAAGCGTACGCGCCTGTGTCTTCCGACGACAGCAGCGAGATCGTTGTGGTTGCGAAGATTCTGCACATCCATATGCCCGATGCCGGTGATGAACGGTGGATGATGCAGAAACAATAGTGCGGGACGCGATGCCGACGCGCTAAGCGTTGTATCAAGCCAGGTCAGAGTGTTGCTATCAAGCTCGCCGTGTGATGCGCCGGGAACGCTCGAGTCCATCAATACAATATCTAACTCCCTGAGCGGAACCTCGATATTGAGCGCTCCACTCAACTGCGCGTAGGGCTGACCCGACAGCGCAGCACGAAACGATATGCGGTCATCATGATTGCCTGGAATCGCGACAAACGGAATCTGCAATGGCGCAAGCAGATGTTTGAGGTGGTTGTATTCCTGTTGCGTTGGCGTGTCGGCAAGATCGCCCGAAATGACGACAAGGTCAGGCAGCGGCACCAGGCGATTCAATTGTGCCACGCACCGCGAAAGGGCGGCTGCTGTATCGACCTTGCAATATGCTAGTTCGCCTGGCCTTTTAATGTGCAGGTCTGAGATCTGTGCCACCAATATAGGTCGATTGGTCACGTGTTGTTTCCCGGAAAAATGCGAACCGCGGAAGGTTCGACATCGAGTCCGATCTGTTCGCCGACTTTTACAGCCAATGTGTTCGATCCATCGATCAATAGCGGGCGTTGGGTGGCGCCGCTGACCGTTAGCCGTTGTCGATCGCCGACGAAGCTCACACGCTCGACCCGGCCGGATAAGCGAGAAGCGCCGGGCGCTACAACGCGTATTGATTCCGGACGAATCATAGCGACGATGTTGCCCATTGCATTAACGTCAGCAATTGCCAATTGCCCGCCGGGCAAGCTTAGGGTTCCTCTGAACGCTGGCGCTTCAACGAGATTTGCGGCACCGACAAATTCAGCAACGAAACGGTCAGCGGGGGTAAAGTAGATGTCGCGCGGTGTACCGATCTGGGCAATGGCTCCTTTGCGCATTACCACCACGCGGTCGCCCAGCGCCATAGCCTCAGCCTGGTCATGGGTAACGTAGATCGTGGTGATACCGAGCGTGCGCAGCAGGCGGTCGAGCTCCCAGCGCAGCCGTTCGCGCAAGGCTGCGTCGAGCGCAGTCAGCGGCTCGTCCAGCAGCAGCACGCTCGGCTGCACTGCCACGGCGCGTGCCAGGGCGACACGCTGCCGCTGTCCACCCGAGAGCTGGTCGGTTCGCCGCCGCTCCAGGCCTTCGATGCCGGTAATTCGCACCAGTTCGGTCACCCGTGCCTGGCGTTCGGCTCGGCCGACGCCACGGATCTTCATTCCGTAGCCGATGTTCTCGGCGACGTTCATGTTGGGGAATAATGCGTAGGACTGGAACACCATGCCGACATTGCGCTGCTCGATCGGGACGCCAGTCACATCAGCGCCGTTGAAGAGCACCCGCCCGCCAGGATCGGGCTGTTCGAGGCCGGCGATGATCCGCAATATAGTAGTCTTGCCGCAGCCAGAGGGACCGAGAAAGACCAGCGTTTCGCCGCGTGCGGCGTCGAGTGTGACCGGCTCGAGTGCACGAGTGCCGTCGGCAAAGGTCTTACTGCAGGCTTCGACATTGACCGCTACTCCGTGCGCCTCGTTCATCGCCGTATTCCTTGTCGCACATCGCGGTCCGCAAGGATCTGCATGGCCACCAGCAGCGGAATGATCATGACGAAGAATACGAGCGTGTAGGCGGAGGCCACCTCCAGACGCATCGAGGCATAGCTGTCGGCGAGCCCGACGGGCAGCGTTTTAGTGAGCGGCGTGTGCAGCATCCAAGTCAGGTTGAATTCGCCGAGGGACAGGGTAACCACCATCAAAGAGCCGGCCAGGATTCCTGAACGGGCGTTCGGGACAATGACGTCACGAAAGCGGCGCCAGGGCGACGCGCCGAGCGATGATGCGCTTTCGTCCAGCGTCTTGATGTCGATGAGCGAGAACACAGCCATCACCGAGCGCACCATGAAGGGCAGCGTGAACACAATGTGGCCGACGACGATGAACAGCCAGGAACGGCGGAAATCGCCGAAACCACCATAGGTCAGCAACAGACCCAATGCGATTGCGAGGCCAGGAACTGCGAGCGGCAGCGTAATGATTTCCTCAATTGCGCGGGATAGCCGGCCGCCGCGTACGTGTAGGGCATAGGCGGCGGGAATGCCGACTGAGAGCGTGACACCGAGCGTGACCAACGCAACGAGAAAGGAGCGCGCGATGGTCTCGGCGTAGAGCTCCCAAACCTGCATGACCCACTGCAAGGTTAGGCCGGAACGCACGCCGCGGAAATAATTCGCGGTGACCCCTGCCACCATCGACAGAATGGCGGGGACAATCAAGAAGGCTGCTACAGCGAGTGTAAAAACAAACTGACCGGCAAAGATCAGACGATTGCGCATGGGACGCTACCCGGCTGCAGCGATCGTACCGCCGCTGAAAGAGCGGCCGAGTGCGAGAATAGCCCAAGCCACTAGCCCAAGGCCGATCGATAAGGCTGCCGCCATTGCGATGTTCGCCGCGAGCGTGAATTCGGTGTAGATCAGCATCGGCAATACGTCGATATTCGTCGCCAGTGTAAATGCGGTGCCAAAGGCGCCCATCGCTGTGGCGAAGGCGATTGCGCCGGATGCAACCATGGCCGGTCCCAAAGCTGGCAGAATGACATCGCGGTGAATGGCCCAGGCGCCGGCGCCAAGCACCTTCGCGGCTTCCTCGAGGCTCGGATCTAGCCTCTCGACCGCCGCCATGATGGTGAGGATCACGCGCGGGATTGAGAAATAGAGATAGCCAAGAAACAGGCCTTCCATGGAATAGGCAAACACCAATTTGTCACCGAACATCGTCTGCGTAATGCCGCCGATTAGGCCTTGTCGGCCGGCCAGCAGGATGATCATGAAGCCGACCACCACGCCAGGAAACGCCAGCGGGAACGTCAGCATTGCGATCAGTACGGCTCGCCCGGGAAAGCGATGCCGCTGCAGGAACAGGCCGGTGACTGTGGCGATGACCAGCGTAGCAGCGGTTGTCGTCATTGCCAGCAGCACGGTGTTGATCAGCGTGGCACGATAGCGTGGCTCCAGGAGGATGGCCGCGTAGGCATACAAGCCGCTATTGCCGCTCCCACCAACAATCACGAGCCGCGCCATCGGCAACAGGAAAAAAGCGATCATAATCACCGCGAGCGGCAACAGGCACAGGCGAACGAAGGCTTTCAGGGTCATGAAATAAATGGTGCCCCATTAGGCGGGCCGGAGCGCCAGTGTGCCTCAACGGACTTCGGCGAGATAGCGGTCGGTGAAACCCTTTTGCACCGCTTCCATCTTGGCCCAGTCCACGCTTTTGGCGCGGGCATAGTCGCTATCGGGCAGGAACTTGGCCTTGACCGCCGCAGGCAGCTCAATCGGGCGAGCCGGACGGAGATAGGCGTTGGTCCAGATCGCCTGACCCTTATCCGAGAGCAGGTAGTCGAGCACTTTTTTGGCCTTGTCCTTGTCCGGCGCGTTTTTCACCAGGCTCACCACGTAGGGAAAAATCACCGTTCCCTCGCATGGAATGACGAATTCAAAATTGCCCTTCTCAGTGTACTTGGCGCGGTAAGCATCGAAATCGTAATCGAACAGGATTGGGATTTCGCCCGACACCACGCGCGCGTACGACGTCTGCTTCGGTACTATCGGCTGGTTCTTGTGGAGCTCCTTGAAGAAATTGACCGCGGGCGACATGTCGCTGTCCGAACCACCGAGCGCGATGTTGACGGCAACCGCGCCGACATATCCAACCGCCGCCGAGGAGGGATCGAGATAACCGACCATGCCCTTATAGTCCGACTTGAGCAGATCCTTCCAACAGACCGGTACCGGCTTGCCGCCAAGCGCGTCCTTGTTGACGAACAAGCCCAGCGCGCCGGAGTGGATGGTGGTCCAGGTGCCGTCCACATCCTTCAGGTCGGCCGGCACGTCGTCCCAGCCCTTCGGCTTGTAAGGTTCAACCACGTCAGTAGCCTTGGCCTTCATGCCGAAATTGACTCCGTAATAGGCGATATCGGCGACAGGATTGCTCTTTTCGACGAGCAACTGCGCCAGGGTTTGACCGGAATTCTTGTTGTCGAACGGAATCTCGTAGCCAAGATCGGCTTTGATTGCCTTGAGCATCGAAGCCCAGTCGGCCCATTCCGGCGGACAGTTGTAGCAAATGACGTCGGCGGCTTGTGCCGGGGCGTGCGGCGCAACTGCCATTAGCGCAAACAGTAGAATTCCATATAGTTTTTTCATTGTCGTCTTCCCAGGCACGGTGGCATATGTTGTGCGGAAATTAGACGCACGCTTGTATGGCAGCTGGATGACACACTGCTGATTTGCGACGGGCGATAATATAACAGGCGCTGATTTAAATTGTGGTGTGAAAATTCACGTGGATGTCATGCCCATTATTACGATCAGGCCAACACACGACAGAGCCACCGATGAGCGCGCAAGATCAATCTTGGTCTTCATCGGTTGCTAAGGTTCTAGCCGACGCCATATTTATCGAAAATGTCGGGTGCAAATTTCAACCCCAGCCCGGCTTCAGTCGGCACTGCGATTTCGCCTTTTTCTGGAATCGGCGGATTTTCGAACAGGCGCCAAGTCCAGGGCATGTATTCGACCACAAGCCCGTTCGGCACGGCCGCGATGAGATGGACGTGGATCTCCGGCAGGAGGTGGCTGGCCACCGGCGTATTGAATGCCTCAGCCATGCCAGCAACCTTCATCCATTGCGTCACACCGCCCACCCGAAGCAGATCGATCATGGCAATATCAACCGAGTGATGGGTCAGCGTCTGCCGATGCGGCTCTGTACCATAGAGATATTCGCCCGCGCATATCGGCGTCGCCAAGGCATCGGCTATCTTGGCGAGGCCCTCGTAATCGTCACATCTGGTCGGATCTTCCAGCCAGCCCAAGCCAAGTTCCTCGACACGACGTCCAATGGAAATAGCCTCGTGCACTCCCCAGCGCTGATTGATATCCACCATCAAGTTGGTGTCGGGCCCCACGGCGTCACGGATGAGACGTATACGCTCGATCTCTTGCGCGGCATTAAGTCCATTCACCGCCATCTGCGTTTTGATCTGACGGTAGCCTTTCTCGACCAACGCGGCCGCTGCGCGCTCGAGTTTGTCGGTCGGCGTCGTTCGCGCTAGCGCGCCGCTGGCATAGGCCGGGACACGGTCGCGCAGGCCGCCGAGCAGCCGCGCGAGTGGAACGCCAAATGCCTTGCCGCGGATGTCCCACAGCGCGATGTCGATCGCCGACATGGCTAAGGCCGCCACCCCGCCGGGGCCGCAAGGCGCCGATGCGGTGCGAAGCTTGGCGACCACCTGCTCCGTGCGCAGCGGGTCTTCGCCCTTGAGGAGTTCGGTGAACTCATCAAGCGCCGTCTTCAGCGTGCGGATGAGCTTGCCGCCGAACGTGGTGATGCCGATACCCTCGATGCCGTCATCGGTGAGGACTTGCACCGTGATAAATTCGCGCAGCATGCCGGGCATCGGCGGAGCGCCGACCAAGGGCTCCTCGAACGGAAGACGGACAAAGCTGATCTTGACGCGCTGAATTTTCATTTTGCCCCGGTCCTATTCCGTCAGTCGCAGTTCTGAGCCCGGCTGTGAGCGGATTATTTGTTGGCGCGCTCGATTAAGCCTACATTAACTGGCGCCAGCTCCATAGCTGCTGCGGAACCGAACAACTCGGGCCACGGCGAGACGCACGATGTCAGGGAAGAATACATTGAGGCCGGTGATCCGGCGGCAGGTTGTCGCAATGCTAGCGGGCGGCGTGGGCCTGCTTGCAGCGCCTGCATTTCTGCGCGCGCAGACATCGCTCACGGTGAATTTCGTGCAACAGCGCGGCCTGCTCTATCTGCCCGTCGATGAAATGGTCAGTGGTGGCATTTTGCAACAAGAGGCAACGAAGCTCGGACTCGGCAGGGTCAATGCAACCGTGAAGACATTGAGCGGCCCTGCCCCAGTTATCGACGCGTTGCTATCGGGATCGGCCGACTACGGCACTGCCGCGCTCCCATCCTTACTCACGTTATGGGACAAAACGCATGGTACCCCAAACGAAATCAAAGCCGTCGGGACCGTGTCGAATGGCGCCATGGTGCTTTACACGATCAACCCGAACGTGAAGACGATCGCCGATTTCACTGAGCAGGACCGCATTGCTGTGCCGTCCGTTGGGATATCGTTCAACGCGATGATGCTGGAAATGGCGGCAGAGAAGATCTGGAACGATCCGCATCGTTTGGATCACCTAACGGTCGGGCTCGGCCATTCAGATGCGGTCGCCGCGCTTTCTGCCGGCTATGGCAGGTCAACAATCACCGCGCACATTGCTGTGCAGCCGTTCACCTCCCGCGGCCTTAAACTACCGGGAGCGCATGTCATCGCGGATAGTCGCGAAGTGTTCGGCGGACCGCTGACGCAAATCACGCTGCTGGCTACGAAACAAACGAAAGAGAAGAATCCGACGCTTTTTAAGGCCGTCGCCAATGCGCTCGATGAATCGATCAGGGTCGCTAATGCGGACAAGCGCGGTGCGGCAATCCTTTGGAAAGGAGCTCAGAATGCATCTGAAAACGTCGATGAGCTCGTGGCTCTGCTTGACGATCCCGGCTTCGAATTTACGTCGGAACCCCATCGCATAGCCTACTTCGCCGCGTTTCTGAATCGCATTGGTAGCATGAAAGCAAAGGTCACCGATTGGAAAGAACTTTTTTGGGAAACGGCCCATAACCGGAACGGCGACTGATCGAAGTGCGCCGGGTTGCGACGCAAACATCAACGACGATTGGTTACTTGCCTCATTTGAATTATCGCGTTTCCACGATGCTCGTGAAAGGTTCACTTACCCCATAACAGCTGACATGTGTCACGGCGTGTTTAGCAGGGATAGGCCAACGGCAGGCATTGGGATTAGTCTTACTTTGCGGTCAAAGCGCCGCAGCCGCTTGCTGCGCACGTCGATTTTAACACGACTAGGCGCTGACTAATCGACCTAGCTTCGCCTCCGTCTAGGGCAACTGGCATGTCAGTCGATCGCCGAGACATCCCCACAGAATTCCATCGGACAGTAGAAGCCGCCGTGGAATTGTGCCGCGATTTCGTTTTCCTTGGTACCCGTCGCCAAAATCTCGGGCGCAAATTTTTCAGAATCGTCTTCCGGACGGTAGCCGAGGAACTTGACGTTGCTGTTGTCCCAGCGGCTGCGGAGATTGTTGGATACCCCGTAAATGATGACGAAGTGATAATTAGGATAATCGATGCACCGACGGACCAGCTGGACCATGTCGCGGTGACTGATCCAGGTCAGAAGTTGTCGTGCTTCGGCCGGCCGATCAGGGTTGCGGAACGTGCCAATGCGAAGACAGGCGACGCTCAAGCCATACTTGTCGGCGTAGAGCCGACCGACCGCCTCGCCGAAAACCTTCGATACGCCGTATCGTGTGTCTGGTCGTGGAGGGACGGTATTGTCGATGAAGCGCTCGCGTCGATAAAAGCCGACGGCGTGGTTTGAGCTTGCGAAGATGACCCGTTTGACGCCTTGTCGGCGGGCGGCCTCAAATGTGTTGTAGCAACCCTCGATGTTCAGGGGCAGCACCTTATCCCATGCTGATTCTACGGATGCGCCGGCGAGATGCACGACACAATCGATTCCGGCCATGGCCTTTTGAATCTTCGCAATATCGCGAATGTCCGCGATTACGATTTCCTCACCGGTTTCCGCTTCACCTATCGGTGCAACGTCCAGTAGACGAATAAGCGAGTACGAGCCGCGCAACCCCTTGCGCAACACTACGCCGATTTGCCCGGCCGCTCCAGTAATGAGAATCCGCTGCATGTCCTAACCTAAATAGCTACTGCGTCGACGTCGAACTTTCGGTCATAGACGCGAATATAAGCCTGCGGCGACGGTTTCAAGTGCCGCCGCGTCAATTTGATCAATTCGTCGCGCCACGAGGCACGCAATGCCTTAATCATATTGATGTGGTCAAGGCGCGTGCGTTTGTGCGCATCAGGAAATGCAATAATGCATTGGCGTAGGAGCGAATTCCATACACCCTCTGCGCGAGGGCTTTAATAGTTTCGATCAAGCATGCATTACCGCTAGCGCGAACAGAGTCTGGTGGTAGCGACGGGTAACCACGTTGAGCATGTCCTCGTTGTCGATCGCGGCGCTGTGTTGCTCCTGGATTTCTTCGAGTTTGGCAGGGCTTGCCATGGACTGGGCGCGCACGGTTTGCGCGCCCGCACCGAGGAGGTGGCGGCGAGGCGGATTTTTGGTGCACTGCGGGCTGCGGCGGGTTCCCGACTTCCGGGCAGTCATGGCGCAACAGATAATACAAAAGTGGACTGTTTATAATCTTATAAATGATAATGATAATGATAATGTAAACGCTCATTGAGCGCCCTAGTGCACAATGCGATGTTGATCCCGATGTAGGTGTGATAGCGCCGCTCGCTCGGACGGCGAACAAATGATTGGGGAGGAGATGATGGCGACGACCTGGAATTCGACCCTTGCGAAGCGGCGTAACCGCAGAGATTTCTTGAAAAAATCAACAGGTGCCGTCGCGCTTGCGGCATTCGGCATTGCCCGCAAAGCATTTGCGGCGGAACCGGTGAATATAGGGGGACTTTATCCGGTCACTGGAAGCTTCGCACAAATCGGCCAAGGCTGCGTCAACGCCGCTAAGCTCGCGGTCCAGATGGTCAACGAAGCCGGCGGAATAAAGTCGCTTGGCGGCGCGCCGCTGAACCTGATCGTCTCTGACGTGCAGAGCGATACGACCGTGACTCGCACCGAGACTGACCGCCTCATCAACGCCTACAAGCTTTCTGCAATCCACGGCTGCTTTGCAAGTGCGCTGACCCTCATTGCGAGTGAAGTTGCCGAACGCGCAAAAATGCCGCTGTTAACCGGCTCAAGCTCGGACCAGCTCAACAAGAACCGTCGTTACACATTCACGCCGTTTTCGCGTGCGTCGCAGTTCGCGGAGGCACAATTGCAAATGTCGAGACTGGTGAGCGATTCGCCGAAGGTTGCGGTGATCTTCGAGAACACAGCGTTCGGCACCTCGACTTCCAACGGCCTGCGCGAGCAAGCGTCGGGCCAGGGTGTCGAAGTCGTCATGTTCGAGCCGTATTCGGCCGGTTTGACCGACGCCAGCCCGCTAATCAACAAGGTCAGGGCTTCGGGCGCAAATATGTTGTTCCCGGTGTCCTATTTGAATGACCTCATCCTGATCATCCGCGCGATCAAACAGAATGGGCTGGAGATCGCCATCAATGGCGGCTCCGGCGGCTTCGTCATTCCCGATTTTTACAAGAATGTGGGCAGTGTCGGAGAAGGCCTGCTCGGCGTTGCGCATTGGAACCATGACGTCAACGCCGACGCCCTAAAAGTCAATGAGAACTATAAGAAACAATACGGCGAGTTTCTGTTTGAATATGCCGGTGGTCTCGTCGCACAAACCTTCATGATTGCAGATGCACTCGAGCGGGCGGCGTCAACCGATCCGCAAAAAGTGCGTGATGCGCTTTCAACGCTCGATGTCTCCTCTGGATATGCCGCAATGGGCCCTGGTGGCAAAGTGAAATTCGGCCCCAATGGCAAGAACATCTACGCGCATCCAGTTGGCGTGCAGTGGCAGCACGGTGATCTCGCGACGGTGTTTCCCAAGGAAGACGCCCGCGCGCCGCTGCTGAAAACTTAAAGAGCTGTCGCGGGTGCCGATGCTGACGACGATCGCACAGGCGGTGGTGAACGGCCTACTCATTGGCGGCATCTACGCATTAGTCAGCATCGGCGTGACGCTCATCTTCGGCGTGGTCAAGATCGTCAACTTCGCTCAAGGCGAGTTCGTGATGATCGGCATGTATATCAGCTTTTTTCTTGCGACAAGTTTTGGCATCGATCCACTCATCGCGCTCGTTATCTCTATGCTGGCTTTGTTTTTTATTGGCGTGCTTCTGCAACATTTCCTGATCCGCCGCGTCCTAGCGCTTGGCGATATGCCGCAGATCTTCCTGACCTTCGCGTTGTCGCTGTTGCTGGTGAACATCGCGCTCTTGCTGTTCACGGCCAATTACCGGACGGTACAGACCGCGTATAGCGAGACGGCGATCCATGTCGGCGCTATCAACGTGCCGCTAGCAAAACTGATCGCCTTTGCGGTCGCGATGCTGCTGAGTGGATTGCTCTGGATGTTTTTGCATGGAACTGATCTCGGCAAGGCGATGCGCGCGGCGTCGCAGAACCGCGACGTGGCGATGCTGATGGGGATTAACCCGGATCGCGTCTACTGCGTGGCGGTCGGCGTGGCACTTGCGCTTGCCGGCGCGGCAGGCTCGCTGCTGATGCCGTTCTACCCGGCCTATCCATTGGTCGGCCAGAATTTCGTGCTGATGGCGTTCGTCGCCGTAGTTTTAGGGACTTTGGGTAACATCACTGGAGCATTGATCGCGAGCCTGATGATGGGCGTCGCTGAATCGCTCGGGATTCAATTCGTCGGAGCCGACTCCGGTTTGATCGTCGTGTTTGGGATGCTGCTTCTGACGCTTGCGCTCCGGCCGAACGGCCTGTTCGGGGGATGGAGCCGCTGATGCGAAGGTTCGTCAGCCAGGGCGGGTTTTGGGTCGGCGCGCTTGCGGTAATCGCAGTCGCCCTTCCGCTTCTGGTGTCGAGCACGTTTGCGATCGACATTTTCATCCGGATCTTGCTGTTCGCGTTTATTGGTGTCGCGTGGAACCTGATGGGCGGTTATGCCAAACAACTATCATTGGGCCACGCCGCGTATTTCGGCCTCGGCGCCTATACTTCAACGATCCTCCTCATTCGATATGGCGTATCGCCTTGGATTGGGATGCTGGCCGGCGGCATTGTGGCGATGCTGGCCAGCCTTCCGATTGGGGCGCTGTGCTTTCGGTTGCGCGGGCCGTATTTTGCGATCGCCACGATCGCGACCGCGCAGGTCTTAATGCTGCTGTTTCTGAAATTTCGTGATTTTGCGTGGGGTGCCGAAGGTACGACCATGCCTAACCTCGGCGATGCGCCGTTGATGATGCAGTTCGATAGCAAAGCACCCTATTACTACGTCGTACTTGTGCTGTTGGCCGTAGGCCTCGCGATTACCTACTGGATCGAGCGCTCTTGGATGGGATATTACCTCGTTGCCGTCGGTGAAGACGAGGATGCCGCCGAAGCCATCGGCGTCGATGCGTTACGGATCAAGAGGAACATCTACCTGATCAGCGCTTTCTTGACGGCGCTCGCCGGAACTTTCTACGTCCAGTACATCTACTTCATCGATCCGAACACTGCGTTCAGTTTCAACGTTTCTGTCGAGGCGGCTTTGGTGTCGATTGTCGGAGGTATCGGCACGTTGTGGGGACCGGTCATTGGCACCGTATTGCTCGAGGGGACCTCCGCATTATTGCAAAGCTGGCTTGGCGGCGGCCATGGCGGAGTTCAACTGACGGTCTACAGTCTGATTCTGATCGCGGTAATCTTGTATCGACCGGCGGGATTGATCGGCATTCTGACTGCTGCTTATGACCGCGTCATCGCAGGCACGAAACGCGCAAACAAAAGTGCCGCTCCATGACTGAGGCTTTGGTCATCCGGAATCTCAGCCGGCGCTTCGGCGGCCTGCGAGCCGTGCAGGATGTCAGCTTTGCGGTTAACGAATGCGAGACGCTCGCGCTCATCGGGCCGAACGGCGCTGGCAAGACAACGAGCTTTAATCTCATTACTGGTCATTGCCGACCCGATGCCGGTTCGGTGCTTGCCTTCGGCCGCGAGTTGGTGGGCTTGCGGCCCCACGAAATTTGCGCGCACGGCCTGGCGCGCACATTCCAGGTCGCGCGGCCTTTCGGGAAAATGACGGTTCTGGCGAACGT
>Ga0207743_1000073_pt1 | contig 15552 bp, 14 predicted proteins | sample LuqExpMetageno55_FD_187813 | JGI IMG/M metagenome (GOLD analysis project Ga0207743, IMG submission 187813) | Tropical forest soil microbial communities from Luquillo Experimental Forest, Puerto Rico - Sample 55 (SPAdes) | ecosystem: Environmental > Terrestrial > Soil > Tropical forest ... | reverse complement strand
TTATCCGCCGCTGGTTGGCGGTACGAATGCGGCACTCGTGCCGCCGTCCACCGGAATGGTGGTTCCGGTAATGTAGCGAGCATCGTCTCCCAATAGGAACCATACGACGCTGGCAACGTCCTCGGGCATGGCGACGCGGCCGAGCGGAGACATCCCCGATGGGCGATAGTCTCCTCGCTGCGACGATGGACTACTGACCGCGCGGATCATCGGCGTATCGACGGTTCCCGGCGCGATAGCGTTCACTAAGACGCCGCTGGCGCCACACTCGACCGCAAGGACACGCGTCAATTGACTGAGGGCGGCTTTGGAACCGGCATAGGCACCACCGCCGATCTTGGGCCGCAACGCGGCGATGGACGACAGTAGTACAATTCGCGCCGCTTCACCGGCCGCCGCCGCTGGCTTCAGCAACGGAAGCGCCGCTCGCGCGCACAGCCAAGGACCGCGTGTATTGACGTTGAAGACGAGATCGAATTCATCAACTGCCATGTTTTCGAGCGATCCCAGCCGCAAGACGCCGGCGCAGCAAACCAGCGCATTGATCCTGGAATAACGCGATTTTATTTGCGCAAACACCGATTCGACTTGCGCCGGTGAGGCAACGTCGCAAACCAGCGTAGTAAGCTGGCCGGCAAAATTCGAAAATGTGTCGCGGGCGGCCGCAAGCTGGCTTGCGGAAATGTCGAGTGCGACAACGGTCCAGCCCTCACCCAAGAGTTTCCGGGTGGTGGCGAACCCAATCCCTGAGGCTGCGCCGGTAACTGCGGCGATGGCTGTCATGCGTGAACCCGCTGGGTGCGGTGCCGCCAGTGATACATGGGGACGCCGGGCACCGGGGCCGTGAAGCTCATCAAATGGTCAAGCTTAAGTGAGCCCACGTAAGCGGTCTTCAGGTCCGGGCCGCCAAACGTCAGGCTCGTCGGAAAGAACAGTGTCTTGCCGGCAGGATCCTCGTAAACCACATGCGCCAGTCCTTCGGGGGTGATCGCAATGAGGGCGTGGCGGGTGATCTCCGTCACCCACAGATTGCCGGCAGCGTCGAACGTGATGCCGTCGATCAAAGCGCCAGGGAAGATCGGTGACGGCCCAAAAATTTCGGGCTTGCCGAGGCTGCCATCGCGGTTGAGTGGATACCGGGAGACATGACCGGCCGTCGTTTCCGCGAGATAAAGATGGCGGCCATCTCCATCGATCCGCACCTCATTGGCGAACAGAATCCGCTCGGCAACACGGCGCGGGCCGTTTTTGTCCATCAAGATGACGTAGCCGTCCGCAATCTTGTTATGCAAAGCGTCTGAGCGCGGGGTTGTCACAGTAGAGACGGTAAGCCAAAGACGATCATTCTCGTCAATGTAAACAAAATTTGCCGATCCGACGGGTTTTCCGTCGAGCGTATCAAGCAACACTTGATGGTGGCCGTCCTGGCTCAGCCGGTAGAAAGCGCCGTGACCGATGTTGGCAACGTAGATCGTGCCGTCGGCGGCCATCGCCAAGCCGTTCGGCGCTCCACCCATCGAACCGATGAGGTCTTGCGTGCCGTCGGGCCTGATGCGCGTCACCGCGGCACGGTCGTCGGAGATCCAAAGCGTACCGTCAGGCTCAGCGATGATGCATTCGGGCCGGCTGAGTTTCTTTCCAACGGAACGGAAACTATCTGTTTCCAGTTTGAATTTGGCAATGTCCGCCATGCTGCGCTAGCCTCCGACCACATCAGGCAGATCCACTCACAACTTCGACGGATTGCAGTTGATTTAAATCAATGTGACTGTGTTCAGGTCGACTGAACTGCGATGCGGAAATCCCAAAAAGGCAACAACGATAACAAGGCTATATCCTCAAGGAGGGATGCTCATGACACGAAACGGAATTTCACGACTTGCGATCGCGGCGTTTGCAGTCGCCGCTTCCGCCAGTCTCGCTTGGGGGCAAGCTGAGCCGCTCCGCATCGGAGCGATCAATCCTTATTCTGGCCCGTTGGCTCTGTACGGCGACGAAGTCTCCCGCGGCTATCAACTTGCGATCGATGAGGCCAATGCCAAGGGAGGCGTGCTCGGCCGTAAAATTGAATTGCTGCGTGGTGACGCGAGCAGCCCTCCGCAAGGAATTGCCACGGTCGAGAAAATGGCCAGCCAGGACAAAGTTGAAGTTTTCGTCGGCACCTACATTAGTGCGGTTTCCAACGCGGCGAGCGACTCGGCGTTGCGTTACAGCAAAGTTTATTGGGACACCAACGCGCTTGCCGGCGATCTGACCGAACGCGGACTGCCGAACTTTGTCCGCAGCGGTCCCTACGCCGACAGTTTTGCCGAAGTCTCGGTCGCAGCCGCCAAAGACGTGCTCGCGCCTGCCCTAAATAAAGATATCAAGACTCTCACGATTTGGATTGAGCACGAAGATTCGATTTTCGGCACGTCCATTGCCGAACTGCAGAAGAAACTGATTGAGAAACTTGGCGGCAAAGTCGTCGGGATGGGTGCGCATAATTTCCGCGCCATCGATCTCACGGATTCCATTCTGCGCGCGAAGGCGGCGGCGCCGGATCTCTGGATGGAGACCGGCTACGTACCCGACGGCAGCTTGCTGCTGCGGACGATGCGCGACCAGGGCTTCAAGCCGCCGGCCATCATGATGGTGGCCACCGGCGATACCTTCGAAACGCTCGACGCCCTGGGCAAGGAATATCTTGAGGGCATTGCCGTCGTCGGCTATCCGCGGCCCGATCAGACCGAGGCTTATGGTCCCGGCGCCGCAGCCTATCTGGCGGCCTACAAGGAGAAGTACAATCGCGATCCAATTGCGCCGCAGAGTATGACCGCATATGCCGGCATGCAAATGCTGCTAGAAGCCATAAAGGCCGCCGGCAGCACCAATATGGATGAGCTGCGCGCCGCGGCCGCCAAAATGGATAAGCCGTTGAAGAGCTATGCCACCGGATTTGGCGTCAAGTTCGACCCAAAATTCCAGAACACGCGAGCCTTCCCGACTCTCGTGCAGTGGCAGTCTGGAAAAGTCGTTACCGTCTATCCAAAGGACGCGGCACAGCCCGATGTGAAACTCGTGAACGTGCCGCGCAAATAATACCAGAATGACGGCAGCAACCGGGCCAACGTGCAGCCGCACGTTGGCTCGGCCTTCTCAGCAAGACGCCGATGGAAACGTTTCTCAACATCCTGATTTCCGGCATCTTGCTCGGCGGTATTTACAGTCTCGTCAGCATCGGACTGAATCTTATTTTCGGTGTCGTGCGCATCATCAATTTCGCGCAGGGCGAATTTGTGATGCTGGCAATGTATGCGACCTATTTCTGCACCACCTATCTCGGGATCAACCCGTACCTTGCGCTGTTCGTGGTTGCACCGCTGATGTTCGTCTTCGGTCTCGCCGTTCAGCGAACGGTTCTGCAGCCGTTGCAAAACGAACCGATGATGCAGATTTTCGCAACCTTCGGGCTTTTGATCTTGTTCGAGAACTCGATGCTCGCATTAACCCGCGGGGAAGCACGCAGCCTCAGCGGCGGCTATTCGAGCGTTTTGATCGATGTGTTCGGACTCAAGGTGAGCGGCGTGCGCCTCGTGGTCTTCATAGTTGTGAGCGGTATCGCTCTCGCTCTCATGCTGTTCCTGCAGCGTACGATGCCGGGCAAAGCCATTCGCGCAGTCATCCAGGACCGTCAGGCGGCGCGGCTGATGGGCGTCAATGTCGAACGGACTTATCTGCTGACGTTTGGTCTCGGTAGCGCCTTGGCGGGCGTTGCCGGCGCACTGCTGGCGCCGATCTACACGCTGTCGCCCTATATCGGCGGGAACTTCATCCTCGCGGCTTTTGCGGTCGTCGTGCTCGGCGGCCTCGGCAGTGTGCCGGGCGCCTATCTTGGAGGCTTGATCGTAGGCTTGATCGAAAGCTTCTCCGGCTACTACGTCGATCCGGCGCTCAAACAAGCAATCTGGTTCATCGTTTTCGTCGCCGCCCTTATCATTCGGCCGTCTGGACTCATGGGGCAGGTCGGCGCGGAAGAAGTCGGCCTGCGCGAGCAAACCTGAAATGACAACAAGTACTCTTGCTCTGGCAGGAACAACGGCAGCTCGTTCACAGTCGATGTCGTTGGCGACTTTGGTCGGCCGATATGCTGGATTACTTCTGCTCGCTTGCGTTCCGCTCGGCCTCACGTGGAACGATCCTTACTGGGCGAATATTCTTGCCTACGCCTATCTGTTTGCCGCGCTCGCTTGCGCGTGGAATATTATCGGCGGCTTTGGCGGCCAGTTTTCCCTCGGTCACGGTGTATTCTTTGCGATCGGCGCCTATTCGGTCGCGCGGCTCTATCTTGATCTCGGCATGACTCCATGGCTTGCCGTTTTTCCCGCCGCGGCGCTAGCCACCCTGGTCGCGTTGCTGATCTCTTGGCCGACCTTTCGGTTGCGTGGCCCGTTCTTCGCAATCGCCACCATGGCGATCAATGAAGCCTGTTTTGCCCTTGCCAATTACACCGACCATCTGACCGGTGGCCCGCGCGGAATCCTGATCCCTTTCCGTGCCGGCTTCTGGAACATGATCTTCATCGAGCGCTGGAAGTACGCGTTGCTCACTTTCGGCTTCATGAGCATCGTTGTGTTGATCACGGCGCTCCTGCGGCGCTCGCGGCTGGGGCACTATCTCCTGGCGGTGCGTGAAGACGAAGATTCGGCGCGGTCGGCTGGGGTCGATGTACTCAGGGTGAAACTGCTCGGGATGGCATTATCAGCCGCGCTGACCGGAATCGGCGGCGGCATATTCGCAATGTACGTGCGGGTACTTGATCCTCCGACCTTGTTCGCGTTGCCGGACATCGGCGTCAAGTTCGCGCTGATCTCGCTGATCGGCGGCATCGGCACCATCATGGGCCCCGTTGTCGGCGCTCTGCTGATTGTGCCGGTTGAAAATTTTTTGCGGGGGACGCTCGGCGGCGCGATCCCGGGCGGCCATTTGATCGTGCTTGGCATAATCCTGGTGTGCGCCGCGCTGTTCCTCAAGCGCGGCATCGTCGGCGAATTCACGGGTGCTGTGCGCCGCATCCGCAACAGGAAGCGGTCATGACCGGAACACCCTTCCTCTCTGTGGAGAACGCAGTCCGGCGTTTCAAGGGGTTGATCGCAGTCGATACCGTGTCGTTCGAGATCGAGCGCGGTGAAATTCTCAGCATGATCGGGCCCAACGGCGCCGGCAAGACGACGATGTTTAATTTGATCACCGGCCAGCTTTCGTTGAGCGACGGCGCTATTGCTTTTCGTGGTGAACAGATCAGCAACTTGCCGCCGCATGTGCGTGCGCAACGCGGCATGGGTCGCACCTTTCAAATCGCCAAGCCGCTGATCGGGCTGACCACGCGCGAGAACGTGATGGTGGGCGCGTTTCTGCGGCATCACCGCTTCGCGGGTGCCTATGATTGCGCAAGCGAAGTTCTCGCCGAAGTAGGCCTCGAAGCCCGCGCTGAAATACCTGCCGGTGAATTGACGCTCAGTGAGCGGCGCAGGCTCGAAATCGCGCGCGCGCTCGCACTTTCGCCTGAACTCATCTTGCTCGACGAGGTGATGGCCGGTCTCAATGCGACAGAAGTGACCGAGGTCATCGACCTGATCCAGCGGCTCAACGACCAGGGCATGACGTTTCTAGTGATCGAGCACAATCTGAAGGTCGTGCGCGCCGTCTCGCGCCGCGTCATCGTGCTCGATCACGGCGTCAAGATTGCGGAGGGCACCGCGAGCGAAGTCCTCAGCGACCCGACGGTGGTCAAGGCCTATCTGGGAAAGCGCGCCCAATGACTGCCCTGCTCACCGTCGACAAGATCAGCTCCGGCTACGGCGACATCCCGGTCCTGCGCAATGTCAGCCTGCAGGTCGGGGCTAACGAGATCGTATCCGTCGTCGGCGCCAATGGTGCCGGTAAATCGACCCTGCTGCGTTCGATCGCCGGTCTGTTGCCCTGCACTCAAGGCACGATCCGGTTCGAAGAAGAGCGGATTGATGGATTGCCGGCCCATCAGGTCGTGGTGCGCAATCTGGTGATGGTGCCAGAAGGCGGCCGGTTGTTTCCTTTCATGTCGATTCAGGAAAACCTTGAACTTGGCGCCTTCAACAGCAGTGCGCGCCCGCAGCTCGATAAAACGCTGGAAGAAGTGTTCACGCTATTTCCAATTCTTTCCAGTCGGCGACTTCAATTGGCCGGCAGCCTGTCGGGCGGTGAAAGGCAGATGTGCGCCATTGCCCGCGCGGTGATGAGCCGGCCGAAGCTGCTAATGTTGGATGAACCGTCGCTCGGGTTGTCGCCGATCATGGTCGAGCACGTGTTCGAGATCATCGTATCGCTGGCACGCAGCAAGAAGATCGCCATACTTCTGGTGGAACAAAATGTCGGCGACGCACTCGACATGGCGCAGCGCGGTTACGTGGTCGAGCGCGGTCAAATCGTTAAAACTGGAAGCGGACGTGATTTGTTGGCCGATCCGGAAGTCCAACACGCCTATTTGGGTTTGTGACGGCGACGGCCGTTGTCGTCTTCGATTGGATGGGAGGTTGCAGCTGTGAGTTCGAAGTCTGATGGAAAAATCGTCGTTATTACCGGTGGCGCCAGCGGCATTGGCGAAGCTTGTGGCCACGCACTCGTGCGCGATGGCTGGCACGTGGTCATCGTCGATCTGCAAACCGATGCCGCCAAAAAGGTCGCGCAAGAGCTGAACGGTCACGCTTACACCGCGGACGTCGCCGACGCCGCGCAAGTGGCTGCAGTCGCGAACACTATCGAGCGAGATGTCGGCCCGGTCTACGGGTTGGTGAATTCCGCCGGCATTGTCCAGCACCCGCTACCGCCAGAACAGTTGACGATGGAGGCATGGGACCGGGTAATCGATATCGATCAACGCGGCACCTACGTGGCGTGTGTTGCGTTCGGCCGGTTTATGGCCGTGCGCGGCGCAGGCAGCATTGTCAATATCGCATCAATCACCGGGATGCGGTCCGTCCCGTTGCACGCCTACGCGCCTGCCAAGGCTGCGGTGATTTCGATGACGGAATGTCTTGCGGGGGAATGGGGCCGCTCGGGCGTGCGCGTCAATGCCGTTTCACCCGGCTATACGCGAACACTGCGGGTGCAAAAACAAATCGATGTCGGCGACCGCAACGAGGCATCTATCGTTGCAAATTCCGCAATGGGACGGCTGGTTGAACCGGCGGAGGTCGCAGACACGATTGCTTTCCTGCTTTCACCGAAGTCCTCGGCCATCACCGGTGTCAACGTTCCAATCGATTGCGGCTGGCTGCTGGCACCATCCTGGCAGACCTATGGCGGCTTGCGCGCCAAGAGAATCCATCCCTGACCGCCATCTTCCCGAAGGTCACGATGCCGGTTTCTAGAAGGTCGCACGATTCAGCAACCCCGTCAGCAATTCGACGGCCTTTTCGGGCATCTGCACGGGAATGTAATGGCCGGATTCGATGACTTCGAATTGCGACTCCGGGATTTGCCTGGCGACGGTTTGTACGTGCTCGGGTGGCCGCAACCCGTCGTGAGCGCCCGCCACGATCAAAGTCGGGCACCTGATCTTCGCAAAGTCGGCCGTCAAATCAAGGTCCGCCAGCATGCGATAAATGACTGCGAAGCTCGCGGGGTGCACGCCAAGCAGCCTTGCTCGCGCAACTCTATAACGCTCACGATCGCCGCGCAGGACGGCCGGGTAAGCCAGATCGAGCAGCGCTTCAGCAATGGAACGCATCCCCTCCCGCTCAGCTTTGTCCGCGCGCGCCAAGGTCGCTGCCCGCAGCTCGGGGGCAACCCCCGTCGCCGGGCTCATTGCCATCAATGCCGCGCTACGCTGCGGATGGCGTGCGGCGAAATGCATCGCTATAGCGGCACCGACGGCACAACCGACGATCGCAACCGACGAGCTGATTTCCAACGCGTCCAACAGCGCAGCAATGTCGTCCACCATCGTCCCGATCACAGGAACGCGCCCGGTCTTTTCGGAAAATCCAGCCTCGCGCGTGTCGTATCGCAACACGCGCCAGCGCTCGGCCAGCGCGGGAAACATGTCGTCCCACGTCTCCAGCGAGCCGCCCATTTCGTGCACCAGGACGATGTTTTTCGCGCCGGTGCCAGCAAGTTCGTAGCGGAGGCTTACGCCGTTTACGTCGATCCACTGCATCAAATTTCACTCGTCGAAGGTATGAACCAATCGTCCGGCAGGGTAGCTTCCAACGTGGATGAGTTCGAGGTCGCCACGCAGCCGTCATTCAGAAAACGCCCGCATTGGGTCATCCGAGGTCGCGGCTTCCGACGTACGCTTTTTCCTGCCGAGCGATGACCCCTTGGCGACCGGAAAATTAGTCTATGATTGGAATCACAAATCAATTCCAAAGATCATGTCCCGAGTCGCTCAGGGCGCATAGGGTTTGCATTTCAAGCTGCAGGACGATCGCTGACGTCAGTGCCGCGAGTGCCGGTCATCGCCCTCGGGCTCTCGTGTCGAGAACGAACGTGCGTCCCGAGCGTCGATGGCTGTGCAACGAGGTGCTCGGGGCTCGAAGCCGGGGCGTTTCCGGCGTCGATGCGCGATCTCGCTCCCTTCCACGCCGCGAGCACTCTCGCGATACCCCAAATCGCGAGCACGACGGCCGCCCACCGCGCCAGGATCATCATGTCCGGGCTCGTCGGTGCGGGCCACGGCGTTTTTGCAAGCGCATCCCAACGGTCCATCATCCAGTGCCAGGCGGTGTGCGCGATTATCGCCGAGAGCACAATGATGCCCATGCGGCGCGATGGGACGCTGCGAAGCAAGAAGGCGAGGGCCGGCAACACGGCCGCCACGAATAGGAGCTGCCCGAGTTCGATGCCGAGATTGAAAGCGGCGAGCGCAGCCACGAGCTGCGAGCCCGCAAACGCGATCTCGTCCCGGAGTACGTAGGAAAAGCCGAAGCCGTGGACGAGGCCGAATCCGGCCGCGAGCATCCAGCGATGGCGAACGTCGGCATCCATGATGTTCTCGAGCGCCATGTAGACGATCGAGGCCGCGATCGCGGTTTCGACCCAGGGCGGGAACCAGGGGCCGGTCGGCGCGAGGTTCAGCGCGGCGCCGACCAGGGTGATCGAATGGCCGAGCGTGAACGCGGTGATCACCGCGACCAGATTGCGCAGGCGGCGTAGCGGGATCAACAGACAGAGTAGGAACAGGAGATGATCCTGTCCGCTCAGGATGTGCTTGATCCCGAGCCAGACGAAGCTCGCAGCCGCCTGATGCCAGCTGGGATCGAGCGGAACCGCTCCTGCAGAGCTGGTGAGAACGAAGGCGCTGCTGCCGCCGTCGGCGCGCAGGACGCGCAGGCTCAGCTTGAAGCGATCGCCGAGGTCGCTCGCGAGCATGGTGCGGATGGATAGGGACGCGCCGGGATTCCTGAGGGGATAGCTGTAGCGGGCGTCGAGATAGCCCTGGTCGTAGACGATCTTCGTGTCCGGTTCCGGCGGCGCCGCAATGTGCGTAGCCGCGTCGTCGAACGTTGCGAACGAGCGATCCGACGGCAGCGACAGGCGCGCGCGCGACGAATCCGCGATCAGGCGCCTGTCGCCGTCGGCGATCGTCACCGCTTCGCCGATACCGATCAGCGCTTGTCGCAGCGCAGCCTCCGCGGCCGAGAGGTCGTAGGTCTCACCCTTCATCGGAAAGGGGATCGCATGCAGGACATCGAGCGGCACGCGGATCAAAAGATCGATCCGCGACGGTGTGATCCTGACCAAGCCCGTCGCGAGCGTGTTGCTTGGAAAGTCATGCGCCCCCGCGGCGGACGCGACGGCGAGCAGTACGACAAGCGCACCAAAAAAACGGCGTAGCTGCATCAGGATCCGTTCGACTTGCGTCTCAAAATGCATTTTTTGCCGATCCAACGGAAGCAGATACGATTTTCCTTCCCCCGCAAGCGGGGGAGGCAAATGGGAAGCTCGCGCCTTGCGTCAGCCGGGGTCAATCCACGGTCGGAACAAATTTCTGAATCCGTCGGCCGGCGATCGTCTCGGCTACGTAGACCGCTCCTTGCGAGTCGGTTGTCACCGTGTGGCCGAAGGCGAACTCGCCGATGTTGTGTCCAGGACACGGGGCCAGTCCGCAGCGGCCTAGGGCGCCGACGATGATGCCGCTCGCCCGCTCGATGATCCAGGAATTATCGTTTCCGATGTCGACGTCAACGATGTAGCGCTGGCTGGTCGTGGATGTCCCGGCGAGGTAGTCGACGTTCGGCCAAAAGTCGATGTCGCACGCGCGCAACTCGGCGAGTGGGATCGCCTTCTGCATCTCGGGCGTCGCGCCCGGCGGGGCGCCGATCGGGATCGACCGCACGAACTTGCCGAGCTTGTCGAACACCTGGATGCGGCTGTTGGAACGATCGCACGTATAAACCAAGCCGTCATTGCCGAGAACGACGCAATGCGGATGACCGCCGCCGTTAGCGCCAAATTCGCCCGGCCCGCAGGTCGGGCCGACCGTCGCGCACTTGGTGCCGAACTGGCGCACGTAGTTCCCCTTCGCATCGAACACCACGATACGGTGATTGCCGTAGCCGTCGGCGATATAGACGTTGCCCCGCTCTCCAGTCGCGGGATCGGGCAGCGGATCGACGGCAACGTCCGCGGGCTGGTTCAACAGTGTCTTGCTGCTGTTGAAGTCGTGCGCCTCACCGCAGGTCGGATAGACACGATCATCGCCGATCTTCGAGTTGTCAGGCGGGCCGTCGCAGGCGCCCTTCTGGCCGATCTGCAACGTCCACACCCCGCCGCCACCACCGGCGGGATACTTCTGCACCACGCCGTCGAGATTGCCGGCGACCCAGATGTTACCCTGGTAGTCGACGAAGCAGCCGTGCGCGCCATGCGGCAGGTAGGCCGCGCCGCCAGCGTTCTCCCCAGTCTGGATCAGCGCGGGATTGCCCCACGACGATACGACGTTGCCGTCGCGATCGTACACCACGACCGGAGGCGAAGGGATCGACGATAGGTACGCGTCCTGCCGGATGATCGCCCCCGACATGGCGCCCTGCCGCACGCCATTGACGGTGACGCCGACCTCCCAGCCGCGGTTGAACGTGACGACGTTGTCCTGCGCGTCGACGCAGGTGCCGGCGATCTCGCCGGTCACCCACCGATGCGCTACGCCGTCGCTGCTGATCGTCTCCGGCAGGGGCTTCGGCCACGACGGATCGACCCTGAACCTCGGATGATCTTCGGAATAGCGCGGGCTGTCGGTGGCGCTCGCCGTCATCTTCCATACCAGCGCTGCGGCGCCGATGATCAAGACGAGACCAACGACATAGATCGAGTCACGAATATTCACCGCCCCCTCCCTTGGGTCATGGTCCGACGTGGCTTCCGGCGCGCAATTTCCCGCTTACGTCTTGCCACGACAGCACGTGTTCTTTTCGACGTGTCACAGGCGTACAGACGACCTCCTTGCAGAGGACATCCGAGATCGTTCGAAACGAGGCAAAATCATACGGCCCATGCCGGGTTGCGGCAACAGGAAGTCCCTAACACGGTCATTTGATCCGAAGCGAACAGCGCCTCCTTTCGCACCAGCGAGAAAGATCGTGCGATCGCATCGGTCGGTTATGAACTGCACGAGTCTGTGGCCTGTTCATCGGATGCCGGTCCGAAATGTCGGCGATTGGCCCCAAAAGCGGGCATGACTTCCTATTCGATCACCTCGTCGGCGCGGGCGAGTAGCGTCGGCGGCACGTCGAGCGCCAGCGCCCTGGCAGTGCTCATATTAATCACCAGCTCACAAAGGGTCGTTATTCGATCAATTGGTCGGCGCGGGAGAGCAGCGTGGGAGGGACCGTAAGGCCAAGCGCCTTTGCGGTTTTGAGGTTGATAAGAAGCTCAAATTTCGTGGGTTGCTCAACAGGAAGATCGGCGGGGTTTGCCCCTTTGAGGATCTTGTCGATGAACGCGCCTGCGCGTCGGTACAAGCTAGGCACGTTCGGTCCATAGGTTGCAAGCACGCCGGCTTCCCACTGCTCGCTAGCAAACGCAATGGTCGGCAGTCGCCTTTCTAAAGCCAAGTCAGCGAGGCGTTTTCGTTGCACGTAGAATAAACCGTCGTGCGTCACGACTATTGCTTGGAAGTTGTCTGTACTAATCTTTGAAATCGCACCTTCCAGGTCATTGGCGTCCCGTACTCCAATCGGCACAACGGCGACGCCAAGCTGAGGACCGGCGGCATCACCTTGTGCAATATACGCGCGCGAACCGATTTCATCGGCCGTGTTTACAAGCAATGCCACGCGTGACAAGTCTTCGATCATCTCTTTCGCCAGTTCGATGCGCTTCCTCGTCAGTTCGACGGCCATATTTGACAAGCCTGTCAAGTTTCCGCCGGGCCGGTTAAGGCTGGCCACTAGCTTTCGTCCGACCGGATCGGGGACATTGACGGAGACAATTGGGATCGTCGTTGTTGCACGATGGCAGGCGACGGCAGCGATCCCTGCTGCCGAAACCAATACGTCCACTTTTTGCTGGACAAGTTCGGCTGCGAGAACGAAGAACCGTTCATACTGCTCCGCCGGAAAACGCATTTCTAAAACGACGTTCTGACCTTCCACATAGCCGAAATCATTCAACCCCTGTCGTAGCGCTGCCAAATAGATAGCTTCTTCTTCAGCGTTTGCTCCGTGCCACAAAACACCAATTCTGTATATTTTTCTCGGCTGTTGCGCGCGCGCCGCGAGCGGCCACATTGCCGCAGTGCTACCGAAAAGCGTGATGAAATCCCGTCGTCTCATAAACTTAGTCCTCAGGCCGAAGAGCCGCACGCTAGCACATCGCTAAGTGATGGCAATGCTATGAGATCGGCGACAAGTGCTGGCAAGTGATCATAGTGCCCCCTCTGCCTAACGATATTCGAACACTACATCACGAGCTTCGACAAAACCGGTTTCGCTTAGGCCTTTTAAAAACCGCGGGACACGGGCGGCTGAAAGCGCTTGACCCAAACCGGCCGATTAGAGAAGCGGACATGCGGCTGCGCCTCGATTTCGCGCCTTCAACTAGCGGCGCAAGTTCGGAGTACTGGTGTGCTTTTTGGAGAGAGGCTACGTCCTTAAAGAGCAAAATTCCTGAAATCGCACCAGTTACTTTGGGAATAAATGGAATGTAGTATGTGCATGCATCGCGGGCTCGGCGTGATCGTTAATTTCCAGAAAAACCGAGCTTGGGGAGGAATCTCATGAATCCTCGCATTTCACTATGGAGCGGGCTTGCAGTTGCCATGCTCACCCTGTTCTCGTTCGGCGCCGCGGCACAGCTGGCCGTTTCTTCTAATGACGGCAAGATGCTGAATGTAAACGGTACGGCCACGGTGCTGGCGAATCCTGGCGATGACACTGTCACCATCATCGATCTCGGAGCCTCTCCGCCAAAAGTGCTCGGCGAGATCAAGGCGCCGTCTAGCGTAGTAGGTCCGCCGCAAAACGTGGCGATTGCGCCCGATGAATCGATTGCGCTCGTGGCCGCGAGCATGAAGGTCAATCCCGCGGATCCGACGAAACTCACTCCCGACAACCGGATTTCGGTGATCGATCTGAAGGCGAACCCACCGGCCGTGATCGCAACGCTCCAAACCGGCCTCGGACCGAGCGGCATTTCGATCAATCGAGCGGGCACGCTTGCCCTTGTCGCCAACGCTGACGAGGGGGTGGTTTCAATCTTGACCATCTCCGGCAAGACCGTCACTGCCGCCGGGAAAGTGGACCTCGGCAATCCGAAATCTATCCCGAGAGGGGTAGCATTTTCGCCCGACGGCAAGATGGCGCTGGTCACGCGTTTCGGCGACCATAAGATTTCGATTCTGTCGGTCGACGGTGATAAGGTCGAAGATACGAAGCGCACCATGACTGGCGGCTACGCGCCTTATGCGATTCAAATAAGTCCGAGAGGGAACGTGGCCGTCTACGGCAACCAGGGCGGCAACACTGGCGATATCGACACGATCAATGTAATCGACCTCGGCGGCAAAGCTCCGCGCGTCGTCCATGCGCTCGACGTCGGCCAGATCGTCGAGGGTTTGTCTTTTTCCAATGACGGAAGCTATGTCGCCGTCACAGCGCAAGAGGGCTCCGGACGGGCGCCGACGCATCCCTTCTATAATGATAACACGCTTGTCGCAATCTTCAGCGTGAATGGAACGAGCCTTACCAAGGTCGCCGAAGCCAAGACCGGAAGATGGGGCCAGGGCGTAGTTTGGAGTCGTGACGGTAAGACCCTGCTCGTGCAGAGCATGGTTGACAACGCGCTTTCGGTGTTGAGCTTCGACGGCAAGAGCCTGAAGACAACCGGCCAGATCAAGGTCAGCGGCGGCCCCGAGGGGTTGCGCACTGCGGAGCATTGAAGCGAAAGGTGGCGAACGCATGGGGCCGCTGCGGTCGTCACAATCGTGCTGCATCCAAGCTTCGTGCGGCTTGCGACGTGACGAAATGTCCAGGCGCCTTGGCGGGTTTGAGAATAATCACCAGCTCGAATTTTAGTCGCTGGGCGGCTCAAATCCGGCCTCTTTCCATTCAGGCCGGTTTTCTGGGGCAGCCATGAATTTCACGAAGGCCGCCGCAGCGTTCGGCGCCGCGCTGTCGGCGGTTGCCGCCGCGCCATAGACGATCTCAAGCTTGATATCCGCCGGCAAGGACCCAACGATGGTCAAACCTTTGACGCCAGCGACTTCGCTCGCCGGATAGATGCCGATGTCGGCCTGGCCCGCCGCCACCAACTGCACGCCGCCGTCGAGCGCCGGCTTGTGGATGACCTTCTTTGCCATGGCGTCGGCGATACCGAGCTCTTCCATCACCTTGCCCATATGAGTGCCGCTCGGCGTTTTCCCCGGTGTGGCGTGAACGACGGAGCGCGCAGCCAGCATTGCGTCGCGAAACCTTTCCTTGCTCGAAATATCCGGCCGCGGTGCGCCTTCCCTCACCGCCACGCTGATGCCGACGGTGCCGAAGGTGGCGCGGCTGTCGGCGCGCACCTTGCCGTCCTTGGCGAGACTGTCGAGCACCGGCGTTGGCAACACCAATACGTCGGCCTTCTCTCCAGCACCGATTTTTTCCCGCAGTTCGGTGATGACTGCGTAGGTGAACTTCACTTTATTGCCCGTCTGCTGCTCAAATTTCGGTGCGAGCAGCGCGAAGACCTCCTTCGGCGCGCCCCCGCTCATCACGTGTATCTCGGCGGCTGATGCGGACATGCTGGTCACCATAGCGACGGAGGCGGCTAGTGCCATTAATCTCAAGAAGCCGATCATCGGCACCTCCCGGTCCGAGATTAGCGGGTATCCTTACATAAACCCATTATGCGCGTAAGCGCGACGATCATATTAGCTTTAATTTTACGCGCAGTGTTGCGCCGGTCGCAACAGCCAGGAACATGTGCGGGTCTTCTGTTGCCTGATATCATTCATGTTGTTTAGGACTGCATTGAGGAGTGTTGGCCCATGAGTGGTGATTTAAATCAAACCAGGCGTTGGCTGATCAATACCACCAGCGCTATGATTTT
>Ga0207743_1000070_pt1 | contig 15842 bp, 15 predicted proteins | sample LuqExpMetageno55_FD_187813 | JGI IMG/M metagenome (GOLD analysis project Ga0207743, IMG submission 187813) | Tropical forest soil microbial communities from Luquillo Experimental Forest, Puerto Rico - Sample 55 (SPAdes) | ecosystem: Environmental > Terrestrial > Soil > Tropical forest ... | reverse complement strand
ACCTTTGGGTCCCAACCCCAAATTGGCTGCTCGCGGCGGGCTGATCACGATTTGTTCATTGCGTTATCAAATCCGATTAGGTGGATCGCCTGAAGACCGGGAGCCGTATGGTGCAACGGCTGATCGATCAGCTTCTCGCCGAGCAATGACGGACATGCTAATCCGATCCGCATGAACGAAAAGACCGCCGACCACTGGCCGACCGAGCTGCGGTTGCGCAAAGACAAGAGAGTCCTGACCGTCAACTTCCATGTAGGTGAGACCTTCGATTTGCCAGCGGAATACCTGCGCGTGAAGAGCCCGAGCGCGGAAGTGCAGGGCCATGCGCCGGAAGAGCGCAAGACAGTTCCAGGCAAGAAGGACGTCATGATCCTCGAGGTCCTCCCCATCGGCAACTACGCGGTGCGGCTCGTGTTCGACGACATGCATTCCACGGGAATCTACAGCTGGGATTATCTGCACGAACTCGGCAGTAATCAGCACGCCTATTGGCGCGAGTACCTCGACGAGCTTGCAGCCAAGAATCTCAGCCGGGAGCCGAAACGGTGAAATTGAACTCGTTCACGCGGAAGCCTTCCGACGATATTCACCTCCAGTTGCGCGTCGTTTGGTCTGCGACCATTGTTCATTGAGCCTTGGAGGAACGATACCATTTAACGACTGTTACGCCTTTTTTCAGGTCAAGGAGCTGTTGTTGTCCGCGTTGGAGCCCCTGGTGTGCAAGCACTTCTTCTGGAGTTTGCGCCGGTACTCCGGGGAACACTGGCAGCCCGCCAGGCAGACGTACGGCGGGCGCGCGCGACAAATAAAAGACGTCATAACAGTCCAAAAATATTCCGAAAACTTCCGTTCCGCCAATCACACCAATGCTGCCGTCGCGCACCCCTAGTACAGCCATGGCTTGCTCCAACTTGGCGCCCGCGGGATTCCAGAATAAAGCCTTTTTGTTAGATGGATCTGGCGCAATTGCCGAGACTCTGCGAGTCAAGATCAGTCGTCGCCGTAGATCCGAACGTCGCTGGTGCTCATGGGAATGGCGTCCATGCACAACGACGTCGACGTTGTCGAGACCTCGTTCAAAGAAGGCTTGATCGGCTTCGAATTTGAGCGAGTCCGGCATGACACCCGCTGCATCCGCAAGCATGCCGTCCTCGGAAACAATGGCATATCCCTCGATACGACTTGGAAATGCTGATTGTTTGGTCATCCTATCAATTCTTGGGCTTGTGGTCGTGCTTGTGCAAGCTCAACTGCTTATGAATCCTTGGTTGCTCAAGACCTCCCTCAGCGAGCCAAGCCTTGGTGCTCTCCATGGCGCGAGCAATGAGCCGGCTCGTTTGTGAGAAGTCATAGGGTGACCCTGTCAACGGGCAAAGTGGCGGTACGATAAAATAATCAATTCGCTGATCGAGGTGCTCCAGCTCATGGAGTAACTGCCGCGCAATAAGCAATGTCAAGGCATGCAGCGCGTTTGCTATTGCGCCGGATGGCGGTGCTTCGAGTGCGCACGCATATCCAGTCGGCAAGATGATAAGGCGCTGTGCGCCGAGCTCCACCGCGATTTTTACAGGCGTATTGCTGGTGATCGCGCCGTCGGCAAGATAGAGACGTTCGCGCTTCACCGGAGCAAACGCAGGCGGAATCGCCACGCTTGCGAGAATAGCCTCTGCGGCTGAGCCTTTCGACAGCACCACAGTTTCGCCAGACAGGATGTCGGTAGCAACGATGTGGACCGGAATTCTCGCCTCTTCGAGATTACGATAGGGCAAGTGTTTGTCGATTAGCTGGCGCAGGCGGTCTGAGGCAGCGAGAAAATCTCTTCGCCGCACAAAGCCGAGTACGGTTCGCCAAGTCACCTGAAACACGTCCCGCCGGTGCAATCCGCGCCAAATTGCTTCCAGTTGCTTAATGCCCTCGATCGTGGGTATTCCCGCGTAATAAGCGCAATTCAGCGCACCAACGCTAGAGCCGAAAACCGCGTCCGCTGAGATGCCGTGGGCCGCAAGGGCGTGAAGCATCCCGACCTGAATGGCACCAAAACTGCCGCCGCCTGCGAAAATGAACGCAGTTTTCGGCTGATTCTCTTTTGCAAACATGAGTCGCTCTTAAGACCACAATCGAAGCATGGCGCGCCATCTATTCGGCGCGGAGTTCACGCCGTGGTCCATAATATTTGATTCTCACACCGCCATGCTCAGGAATTCCTGTCGGCTGAGTGAATTATCACGGAAGCAACCTAACATCCGGCTGGTCACCAAATCCGAATCGGGCTTATGCACCCCGCGCGTGGTCATGCAATGATGTGATGCCTTGATGATTACCCCCACGCCCTGCGGCTTAAGCACATCGTTGATTGTATTTGCAATTTGCGCAGTCATCTTTTCCTGAATCTGCAGACGCCGGGCATATACCTCTACCACACGGGCGAGCTTGCTAATTCCAACTACACGGCCGCTTGGCACATAGGCCACCCAAGCTTGGCCAATGATAGGCGCCATGTGATGTTCACAGTGGCTCTCGAAGCGAATACCACGTAAGGCAATCATTTCGTCGTAACCTTCGATTTCTTCGAAAGTCTTTTGCAAGATCTGCGCGGGATCCTGGCTGTAGCCGACAAAAAACTCTTCAAACGCGCGGGCCATGCGTGCTGGAGTTTCGATCAAGCCATCACGACTTGGATCATCGCCAGTCCATTGAATGATGGTCCGAAATGCTGCCTCGACCTCGGCCCGGTTTGGTCGATCAGAGATTGCTCGTACTAATTTTACCCGATCTAGTGCGCGTACATTCGACATCATCGAGATACTTCCTCATCCACATTGCGGGGGATACGCAACCCTGTACCAAGGGCACTAACGCGTTATTGGATGCTCGCCGAGAATAAAGGTTCCCCGTCACGCGCGAAACCAACGGGTCATATTAATTATGACCTACATCTGTTGGGCCAATTCCGCTCAGGCATGAAGACTTAGGCTACGCGACGTCGGCATGGACCATTGCCTCAGATGCCGTATGGCCTTGTGGCGGAGTTACGTCAAAAAAAGCGGCGCATGGAGCTGTGTTTCTTTAATCGTTGTTTTTTCGCCGTCTGGTTTGTGCGTTTTGTTCCAGTGTTGAATCTTGAGTAGCAGCCGTTTGTGGGCGACCGCGCTTTGGCAATGGGAACCTTTTTCTTTGATGAGCGTCTGATTGACGACGAACAGGGGAGAATAGACAATGAGGTCAATGCGTTCACTCCTCATGATTGTGCGGATAGATCATTTGTCACCAGTCGCTTAGACGTTAAGTGCAGATGCTTGATGGAGTTAGACTTCATGACGAAAGAGTCTCAGCCAAGTGGGCCCGATCTGACGAGTGGCGTGGCACTGACACAGTTTGTCGATGGAAAATTGCTCGGCCATGTCGGTGAGGAGGAGGTTCTGCTTGTACAAGACGGATCCGAAATATTCGCCATCGCGGCGCATTGCAGCCATTACCACGGACCTCTTAATGAAGGGCTCATGGTCGGCGGTACGATTCGATGTCCCTGGCATCATGCTTGCTTTGATCTGCGCAGCGGTGACGCGGTCCGCGCGCCGGCTCTAGCCCCTCTTGATTGCTGGCAGGTCGAGAAACGAGACAATTTAGTCTTCGTCCGTGAGAAGCGCGTGGGATTGATCCAGCGTGGGAAGCCGCCAACTAGCGCGCCAGAAAAGATTGTCATCGTCGGTGGTGGCGCGGCAGGCTTTGCTGCAGCAGGAATGCTTCGGCGGCGTGAATTTCGCGGCAGCATCGTGATGCTGAGCAGCGATAGCTCGGCCCCCGTCGATCGACCGAACCTGTCCAAGGATTATCTCGCCGGGAGCGCTCCCGAGGACTGGGTGCCACTGCGTCCGGACAGTTATTACAACGAGGCGGGCATCGAATTGCATCTTAATTCCGAGGTCGTGAGCATCAACGCGCGCCATGTTACTACCGGCAAAGGTGACCAAGTAGCCTTTGATCGGCTGCTTCTGGCGACCGGCGCGGAACCCGTGCGCCTGTCTATTCCGGGAGCCGATCAGCCTCACGTCCGGACGTTGCGTTCACTCACTGATTGCCGCGCCATTATCGACACATCCAAGACATCGCCGCGTGCGCTCATCATCGGCGCGAGCTTTATTGGTCTTGAGGTCGCCGCGGCTTTGCGGGCGCGTGATATCGAGGTGCACGTGGTAGCGCCCGAGAAGAGACCGATGGAACGCATCCTTGGACCTGACGTAGGCAATTTTATCCGAGCGCTGCATGAGGAGCATGGGGTCATTTTTCACCTCGAAGACACCGTCACCGCGATCAATGGTCAGCGCGCAACGCTCAAGAGCGGCCGCACGCTCGATGCTGGGCTTGTGGTAGCTGGAATCGGGGTGCGTCCTCGCTTGGCACTTGCCGAAAAGGCCGGCCTCGTAACGGATCGCGGTGTTCAGGTGAACGCCTTTCTCGAGACGAGTGCTACCGGTATCTATGCCGCAGGAGACATCGCACGCTGGCCCGACCCTCATTCCGGCGAGCGCATCCGCGTGGAACATTGGGTGGTCGCGCAACGTCAGGGCCAGACTGCGGCAATCAACATGATGGGGATGCGCGAGAAATTCGCCGCAGTGCCATTCTTCTGGAGCCAGCATTACGATGTGCCAATCAATTACGTCGGGCACGCCGAGCAGTGGGACGAAATCACGATCGACGGCAACATCAGGGCGCGGGATTGCCTGCTGAAATATAAGCGCAAGGGGCGAGTACTCGCCGTTGCTTCGATCTTCCGCGATCTGGCAAGCCTACAGGCCGAGGTACAGATGGAGGACCAGATGATTCAATCGGTGTGATTTTGACAATCACCTTCGCTGACCGAGCCCTCAGAATGAGCGGGAGCTCGAACGAGCGCTCTGAAACCTGTTATTTTTTTGTTTTCGCCGATAAACTTATTGCTTCTCCAGTAGCTGTCCGAACACGACGCCAGCTCTATCAACAGCATGATCCACAATACGCTGGCCTAACTCCGCCGAAGCTGCACGCGCGTCTCCAATCACTCCCATGTCGGCGATCCGACCATCCTGCGTCGTCCAAGGCCACGTTACTTCGAATGAGAGCACCGTGTTTCGGATTACTTCGCGAGCAGTCGGTCTTTGCAACTGAGCAATGAGGTCTTGCCGAACTAGCTGCGGGGCAATTGCTAGCATCATCGACGTCTCATTTTTTCCCGCATGTATTTCTGGAATTGGCCCGTTCTCGTCGAATTCCAGCACCGCGCCGGGATGCAAAATGCATACATTGAGAGCAAAATCAGCGCGCAAATCCTGCGCCAAGGCTTCCAGGATACCCCTGTTGCCGCCGTGGCCATTGATGATAGCCAGATTGCGTGTCGGCATGGCGCGCGCGATCTCTCGTCCAAGATCGCGCAGCAAGGTCGTCATTCCCTGGATAGACAGCGACATAGTACCGGGCGCCCATTCATGCTCACGCGCAAGACTTATAGAGATTGTTGGAAGCTGCCAAAGGTCGAAGCCTTCGCCCCATCGCAAGATTATGCGCTCGGTCAGCCCTTCAGCGAGCACGATGTCGGTATTGAGTGGAAGGTGCGGCCCATGTTGTTCGAGCGAGCCAATCGGCAGACAAAGTATGGAACGCTTACTCAGACGGTTTGAAATTTCCAGAAAGGTGAGTTCTCCGATCAATCGATTCGACCTAGCGTATGGCATGAGCGCTACCATTCTTTAATCGCTGAGAAAGACAGTCGCTTTTGCACAAAGATATCAGTGCTGTCGACATTAGTCGCCAATACCTTCAAATCTTGATGAACAGCCTATTCGGCCAATGAGCTCAGTACATGACTGAGTTGGTGTCCGGCCCGCGCAGCCTTCGCAGCTAAATAACGGCGATTATCAGAATTGATGGGCGCCTCAAGCGGCATTCGTCCCGCAACTTTGATACCAGCCCGAACAAGAGCGTCGAGCTTAGTGGGATTGTTTGTCAGTAACACGACGCGACGGCAGTTCAGCATCTGCAGCATGCGTGCGGCGATACCGTAGTCGCGCTCGTCGTCGTCAAAGCCAAGCGTGAGGTTGGCATCAATAGTGTCGAGGCCGTCGTCCTGCATCTTATAGGTCCGCATTTTGTTGGCCAGACCAAGGCCACGGCCTTCTTGCGCCAGATAAAGGATGACACCACCACCCATCTCTTCAAGACGCTTGATGGAAAGTCTCAGCTGGTCACCACAATCGCAACGTCTCGAGCCGAATACATCTCCGGTCAGACAGGCTGAGTGCAGTCGTGCTAACACTAATTTCGAAAAGTCGGGCTTTCCGACGATGATAGCAACGGAACTGCCGCCAGTCGCATCACGGAACACGACAAAATCTGCGCGCGAACCGGATTGGAGCGGCACAGAAGCTCTACTGGCGATCGTAAGAGATTGAATGAGGTCGTCACGAAAAGTCGCGACTGCCCGGTGGTCAACGGTGATGATGTCGTGCTCGGATGCGAGCACGCTCGGTGCCGCAAGCTCGGCAACAAGCACCGCAGGCAGGCCTTGCGATAATTTCGCCAGCTCAACCGCCGCCTTCGCAGCAGAGCCCGCAGCGGCAGCGTCGGGGCGACAATCAGTATCGACATCGGTCACCAGTGATATGACTGCGCCCGCACCCAAACCTGCGGCTAGCTGCAAAACGACCGGCGTTGTCGCCTTGATGCCAAGCGCAAGCGCACGACGCGCCGTGATGACTAATCGGGGCAAGGTCGGTGCACACAAATTTGTAAATTCGGCGAGCCGCTGCGCATCAAGTCCTTCGACCGGCAACGCAAGCAGCGTTTCTCTGTCACCCCTGATCAGCACCGGCCTTCTGGCGTGAAATTCGGCGACCCCGCGACTAACGCTAATCGGCCCCTTTGTACTGAACAGATTAGAACCTCCACCTTTTCGAACCATTTACGTGTATCTTTCTACTTAGATTTCCCGGGGTCCTTCTATAAAACACCGCGTCCCTGCAGTTCGTTCCGTTCGCAATATCTAAAGCGTTATGTCAACCTAATCCAAGAATGTCGTTCTCTTACAAGAGCAAGCCCCGTGACCCTAAAATCTGCGAATGAGGGAGGCAATGATCCTGGTGACTTTGCCAGTCAACGGACCGATGATTCCTGGAGGCAATTTGCGCAGTCTTTTCGCAGCGCCGAACAAGCCCCGGCATCGCGCTGGGCCCCTGTATTCGAGCCGCTCCGAACCGGGTCTGTCGACGATTTAGTCATTGTCGCCCAGATTGGGCAATCGCTCGATGGGCGTATCGCAACGTCATCCGGCCATTCGAAATACATCAACGGGCCAGCCGGTCTCGCACACCTGCATAGGCTGCGCTCGCTGGTGGATGCAGTCGTTGTTGGTGTCGGCACCGCCCTTGCCGATGACCCGCAGCTCACTGTGCGGCGGGTCGAGGGACCGAACCCGGTCCGCGTCGTGGTCGATCCCAATGGGCGGCTTCCCGCAAACGCGAGGATGCTCGTCCAGGATGGCGCCCGTCGTTTGATCATCACGGCTATGAATGCCCGAAAATCTGCGGTGAACGGCGTCGAGATTGTGCCGCTGCCCCTCACCGACGGCCGCATAGCTCCTGCCGCCATCCTCGCCGAACTGGCCAAACGCGGAATGCGCCGCATACTCATCGAGGGCGGCGCCGATACGGTCTCGCGTTTCTTTTCCGCCGGCTGCCTTGATCGCCTGCACGTCATCATAGCACCGATCATCCTCGGCAATGGACGGCCAAGCTTTATCCTCCCCTCGCTTGAGCGGGCCGATCAGGCGGTACGCATCTCGGTGCGCGCCCATCAGTTCGACGACGAGGTCCTGTTCGATTGCGACCTGTCGCCTCAGCGTGTCCCTATCAGCGGCTCCGCAAATAAATCGACATGACCAACCCGAATTGACGAGCGCCCGACCGCAACTTCACCTTGGCGCCGGGCCAACCATTCATCAATGTCGGGAGAAGACAGTCCGCCAAGCTCTTTCGCCGCACTCGCCCAGCCTCTAAGAATCTCCGTCTGAAATTCGGAATCCTTCGATTCGATGACCCAATCGGCCTTGTCGTGCGTGACGGAGAACCCCAACGATTCAAATCGCTTAATCGCAACGCTTACGGCCGACGGTCCAAGCGCAGGTCCGAATCCTTTATCGCGTCGTTGATGCGCGTTAACCGCCGCAATAACTGCAGCGTCAAACAAATCCGTGGGGCTGATATTGAGGCGTCCATCGTAGCTGAGCGCGGCATACACCGGCACGGAACGCGCTGCAGCGTCGCGCACCAATCGGTCAAGCCAGGCTTCCGACACGAGATCGAGCAGCGCCGAAGTTGTAACGAGATCTACTTTGCCGGCCAGCGGTTTTTCGAGCTCATGATTGAGATCGAGTGCACGTGTCGTGAGCCTGACATTTGGAGGGATTGGCGTGCGGGACGCGTAGTCCAGCAAAGCCTCATCATTATCGACAAGAAGCCAGCTCTGCTTCGACTTCAGCCGCGGTGCTAGCGCTCGCAGCGTCGAACCTGTACCGCAGGCTAGGTCTACGATATCGACTGTCTGCTTGCGAGCGAGCGCTGCGACGACGGCATCGAGGACCGCCGCATTACGCGCGCGCAGGTCATGCGGCTCGCGCAGAGCCAACCAACTCGCCGTGAAGCCACTCATAGTGTCGACTCGATGGCAGTAGCGAAAATCTTCGCGGAATCCTGCCAGCGCGGCAGCGCCTGCGCTGCTACGCGCGCCGCGGCCGCCATGGTGCGACGCTCTTCCCCGTTCTCGATCAACCGCCGTAGGACGGTCGCCAATGCCGCCGCATCATCGAGAGCAACCAGCACGCCAGTACCCACCGGGATTGTTTCCGGAAGCGCGCCAGCGGCGGTGCCAACAACTGGGAGCCCGTGTGCGATCGCTTCAGAAAAGGCCATACCGTAGCCTTCAAATCGAGATGGCAGCACGAAGAGATCGGTCCCTGCGTAAAGCTCACCAAGCGCCTCGGATGACACAGTTCCGAGCACCGCAATCTTGCCGGAAAGCTTATAGCGGGCGATATCGGCATCCAATTGGGCCGCTGTTGCAGGGCTGCGGGTGCGATCTCCCACTATGGTCAAATGCCACTGCAGTTCGGCGAGCATGGCTAGCGCTGCGACCAGCACGTCGAAGCCTTTACGCGGCACGATCGCGCCAACCGAAAGCAGCCGCACGATGCCATCGTTACTACCGCGGGCTGGCACAGCCAGATCGTTCCCCGGCGGGGCAACACTGATACGTACTTTCGACACACCGTAATCGGCAACGAGCAGCCGCGCGGTTGCTGTACTGGTGGCCACGACATGCCTGGTGACCGCCAGTGCCGCGCGCTCGCTCACGCGCAATTCGTCGGCTTTTGCCGCCGGAAGACCAGTTTCTAACGCGAGTGGATGATGCACCAGTGCGATCAACGGATGGTGGCGGCTGACCTCTATTGCCGCCTCGGGAAGAGCACCAAAGGCTAGTCCATCTACGACAATCGGATGCCCCTCTCGGACTTCCATCAGCCGCTCAGCCGCACTTAGCTTCTGCTCCTCGCTTGCAAGCGGAAAGCCATCACCGAGGTGCACGATTTCGACTTGCCAACCCAGGCGCCCAAGCTCGCTTATCATCCGGCGATCATACACGTAGCCGCCGGTCGGGCTGTCGAGATCACCCGGAATAGCGATCGCAACATTCTTCACCACAAGGGCGCCTCGTACCAGGCGCGGGCCACATGTGACTCCGACAGCGTAACGCGGATCGCTTTGAGTTCTCGCCCCTCGCGACCCAATTTACCGGCACGGGCGGCCTCCGCGAGCAGGTCGTGAATATGCTTGGTGAGAAACTCGGTCGTGGTGTTGGTGTTCTTGAATTCGGGCACATCGTCCAAGTTCTTGTAGTTGAGCGGCGCAAGTACGCCCTTTAGGAGTTCATGCGCGCGACCAATGTCGATGACCGTGCCGTTCGTGTCCAGTGTCTCCGCCATGAAAGCGGCATCAACCACAAAGGTCGCCCCATGCAGCGCCTGGGCCGGACCAAATGCGGACCCGCGGAATGAATGAGCGATCATGATGTGATCGCGTACTTCGACGACAAACAAAGAGCCCCCTTAGCCGCTGGCATCCGCTGCTGGATAACTGACAAGCTGACACAACACCCCGCTGCGCGGCTCAAGAATATCAGGCAGTCGCGACGGCAGGTCTTGAAACTTGATGGGAGGCGTCAGCAATGCATCGAGCCGAGGATCGGCAAGCATTTCGAGCGCGGCGTCGAGGCGGCGTTTGAAAGTCCAGCGCGAGCGGTGCGAAACCGCGACCTGGCCGACTTGACTCGAGATCAGCTTGAGACGGCGGCTGTGGAAGGCACCGCCGAGCGGGATCGCGACCTCCTCGGTGCCGTACCAGCTCAGCTCCAGTACCGTTGCCTCCATGCCTGCGAGGTAGAGCGCGGTCATAAGGCCGGCACTTGTCCCACTTGCGTGCACGACAAGATCGCAATCGCCTGGTGCAGCCTCCGGTGCGGCGAAGCCGACGCCAAGCCGGCGCGCGAGTTCGCTGCGGGAAGATTCGATATCCACCAATGTCACCTGAGCACCGGGCATCTGCGCGCATAACCACGCGACCAGCGCGCCGACCACACCGGCGCCCACCACTGCAATATGGTCGGCCGGTGCGGGCTGCGCGTCCCACACCGCATTCAACGCCGTTTCCATATTTGCGGCGAGAACGGCACGGGCAGCAGGAACGGAGTTCGGTATTAGCGCTACGGCGTCGGCGGGCACGTTGAAAAGGCTTTGGTGCGGATGTAGCGCGAATGCGACACGACCCTCCAGTTCGTCTGGCCCGCGCTCAACGAGGCCGACCGCTGAATAGCCGTATTTGACCGGAAACGGGAATGCACCGGCCATGAACGGCGCGCGCATTCGCTGGAATTCGGACGGGGGAATTTGCCCGGCCAGCACAAGTCTTTCAGTGCCGCGGCTGATGCCGCTATGCAGGGCGCGCACCTGCACCTCGCCCGGGCCCGGCTCCGCTAGCAGCTCAGGCCGGATTTCGGCACGGCCCGGACCGGCGTACCACAGGGCTTCTGAGGTTTGACCCAACACTTTTCTGACCCCCCTTGGACTTTACAGCCTCCTCATGGGTATATCCTGAACGGAATAACAAGGCAGGGGGGTCGTTCAGTCGTGCTCGATCGCGTAACCGCGGCTTCTGCCACGGTGGGGTCTACCGTGCTTACTCGCCGCCGGGCGCTCTTTGCGACGCTTGTAGGCCTAACAATGGCTGCGGTGCTGTGGCTCGCCGTAGTGGCCGTCCCGCCCTCCAGCATCGGTGGCTTGGCGTTCCTCTTGCTTTTCACCATCACCTTGCCTTGGTCGGCGGTCGGCTTCTGGAATGCCGTGATCGGCTTCCTGGTCATGCGCCGCTCCGAAGATTCCGCGGTCGCCGTAAATCCGCTGGCAGCCAGCATCCGCGGCGACGAGCCGATCGTGGCCTCGTCGGCGATCTTGATGTGCATCCGAAACGAGAGCCCCAATCAGGTGATCCGTAATCTGCAACCGCTCATGGCTGGTCTTGTTGAAGCGCGCGTGGAGCACAAGTTTCACGTCTACATTCTGAGCGATAGCAGTTTTCCCGAAATTGTAGCCGCTGAGATCGCCCAATTCGACGGCCTCATCGCCAAGTGGAAAAACCGTATTCCGATCACTTACCGCCGGCGCGAGGAAAACATCGGATTCAAGTCTGGCAACATCCGCGATTTCTGCGACCGCTGGGGCAAGAGCCACGATTTCGCTCTCGTTATGGATGCAGACAGCTTCATGCCGGCCGAGACAGTGTTGAGGCTGGTGCGCATCGCGCAGGTAAACCCATCGCTTGGAATTCTGCAGACCTTGGTCGTCGGCATGCCGTCGATCAGCGTGTTTGCGCGCGTCTTCCAGTTCGGCATGCGACTTGGCATGCGGTCGCACACGATCGGCTCCGCCTGGTGGCAGGGTGACTGCGGCCCTTATTGGGGCCACAACGCGATTATTCGTCTTGCGCCTTTCATCGCGCATTGCCGCATGCCGCTGTTGCCCGGTGATGGGCCGCTGAGCGGGCATGTTCTCAGCCATGATCAGGTCGAAGCGGCGTTAATGCGCCGCGCCGGCTATGAAGTCAGAGTTCTGCCCGTCGACGGCGTCAGCTGGGAAGAGAACCCGCCGACGCTGATGGAATTCCGCCGCCGCGACCTACGTTGGTGCCACGGCAACATGCAGTATTGGCGGCTGCTGACGTTGCCCGGCCTCAAGCCGGTCAGCCGCTTTCAACTTGCTTTCGCGATCTGGATGTACCTCGGCTCGCCGGCCTGGATAGCGATGGTCGCCATCGGCACGCTCTTGCTAGCGCTGTCCCAGACGTCGGCGGCGCAATATGTGCCCGTAAAAGCCGGCACCGGCACGGCGCTATTCGTGATCATGATGCTGATGACCTTCGCGCCGAAAATAGCGACAGTCATCGACGTACTGCTGGAGGACGTGAGGCGCCGCTCGTTCGGAGGTTTCATTCCGTTCGTCCTGAATCTTACTGTCGAAACTCTGTTCACGCTGCTGCTGACGCCAATCGTCGCGCTCTCGCATACAATTTTTCTTGTGCGTCTCTTTTTGTTCGGGCGCGGCGCCACCTGGAACAGTCACGCCCGCGAAATCCATGCTGTGCCGTGGCGTCTTGCCTTCGCAAAGCTATGGCCGCAGACGCTCGCCGGATGCACGATCCTGGCCGTGGTGGCTTTGAAATCGCCCACCGATTTCGGATTCGCTCTGTTGGGCACCTGCGGACTTGTTTTTTCAGCGCCGTTTGCCGTCGCAACCTCCTCGCCGCTCATGGGCGCGCTCTTCGCGCGCTTCGGCATAGCTCGTATCCCCGAGGAACACGAGCATCCCGAGGCGCTATTGCCGCTTTCGCTCCCCGCGATCGAAATCGTTTCGTCGGCAGGGCGGAAGAAATCGGTAAAGTGATGCTCGATGCTCTCAGAACCGTACGGGGCATTGCGCGCTCGCTGCGCATCTATTACGGCGATCGGCAGCACGGTCCGGCGATGGACCAATTGTACCGCGAATTCGTAAAACCTGGCGATCTGGTCTTTGATATCGGCGCGCATGTCGGCGACCGCATCGCGGCCTTCCGCCGGCTGGGAGCGCGTGTGGTTGCGCTCGAGCCGCAGCCGGCATTGGCTAAAACCTTGCGGCTGATCTACGGGCGGGATCCGATGGTTACGATCAAGGCCTCGGCCGTGGGTCGGCAGCCGGGCTTCATAACGCTCAATGTCAATCTCGCAAATCCGACCGTTTCCACGGCGTCGGCCGATTTCATGGCGGCGGCGGCACATGCACCCGGTTGGGAAGGACAATCATGGTCGAAGCAGGTGACGGTGCCGTTGACGACGATCGATGCGCTGATCAAAAGTCACGGCAGCCCCTCCTTCATCAAGATCGACGTCGAAGGGTTCGAAGCCGAGGCTTTGGCCGGTCTCAGCCACCCGGTCGCGGCCCTTTCGTTCGAGCTAACGCTGATCCAGCGGGACGTCGCACATCGATGCATCGAGCGGTGCTACGTAATGGGCTACACACAGTTCAATGCGTCGCTTGGTGAAAGCCAAAATTTCGAACACAACGAGTGGGTCGACGCGGATGCCATCGCCCGCTGGCTCGACGGGTTGTCGCCGCAAGCTAATTCCGGGGATATCTATGCTCGCCTGGCGTGAGACCCAACGGAACGTTTTGCTGATCGTCGGCTTAGCGGCGGCCGGGTTTGCGTTCACGTTGTATGTCTTCTATCCGGGCATCATGACGTTCGACTCGCTCTACATCTACAACGACATTGCGAAACGTGCCTTCGGTGACTGGCAGTCGCCAGTCCTGATGGGCCTTTGGATGCTGGTCGATCCAATCGCGCCGGGTCCGGGAAGCATCTTCCTGCTAACAGCGGCACTCTATTGGAGCGCGTTTGCGATCATCGCCCTCGGAGTTGCGCGGCACTCTCCGCAGCTTGCATTGCTCGTGCCGGTGTTCGGCATGATGCCGCCTGCCTTTGTGCTGGTCGGCGTAATCTGGCGTGATATTTTATTCGGCATCTCGTGGTTGCTTGCAGCGGGACTCGTTTTCCTGTTCTACGATCGTGACTGGAAAGCGCGTGTTCCGGTTCAGATCTGCGCCTTCGCCTTGTTGGCATTTGGCGTTCTGCTACGTCCGAATGCGCTTGCCGCCGCACCCGTGTTGCTGGCGTACCTTGTGTGGCCTTCGCAATTTTCGTGGAAGCGCGCGGCGGTTTTCTATGTTCCCGCTGCATTCGCATTGTTTTGCTTGGTTCAGGTCACCTATTACGGCCTCTTCGGAGCGGAACGCCAACACCCTCTGCATTCAATCATGGTTTTTGACCTTGGCGGCATCTCTCATTTTGCCGACGAGAATGTATTTCCTGGAAACTGGACCGCCCAGGAGAGCGCCCTCATCACCCGCGGATGCTACAAGCCTATCGCGTGGGATATCTATTGGACGCAAGAACCGTGCATGTTCGTGATGGAGCGGCTGGAAAACAAGAAGCTGTTCGGCTCGCCCGTCTTGACGCGGGCGTGGCGGCAGTCGATCGTCAAGTATCCGTTGGCCTATCTGCAACACCGCGTCGCTTACCAATGGTCGTTCCTCACCGACGTGAGCTTGGCACTGTGGTCCCGGGATTTCGATGATCCGGATAAGATCGCTTTTGCGGACAAGCCGCGCCTTATGGCACTAAAGGCGGTCAACGACACCTTGAACCCCACGCCCTTGTTCCGGCCGGGGACGTGGCTGTTGCTCGATATCGCACTGTGCTTCTTTGCTTGGCGCCGGCGCGACACGGCGAGCGGCGCGCTTGTCCTCGGGATGTGCGGATCGGCCGCGGTCTATGTGATGACTTTCTTTGCCGTCGGTGTCTCCACTGATTTGCGCTACGCCTATTGGGCCGTGCTTGCCGGGCTCACGGGAACGATCGTGGCGGCACAGCGGCACCGCAGATCCGAGGTTTTCAGGGAGCGGCGACTATCAATGGCCGCATGAAGCCAAGACCGCATCTGGCGCCTGGTGCGTTACGCGCTGTCATCATCACCGGCGGGATCGGCGCGTCGATATTGTTCGTGCTGGTTGGGGTTATCTGCCGCCTGCAATTGTTCGGCGATGGGTCGATCTTTTCCTATGCCGTAGCCGCGCAGGACGCCTGGGCCTTCCACTGGCACAACATCTCGGGCCGTTTATTCACGTATTTTCTCGCCTACCCTTTAGCCGAGGCGGCTGTGGCGATGAGCCAAAACGCCGAAGCGGGGATTGCCGTATATGGAATCCTGTTCTTCTCTGCCCAGCTGTTCGGACTCGCTCTGACGTTCGCCGTCGACCGTACTTCCAACCGGACCATCTTCATTTATGCCTGTTTGTCGACGGTGTGTCTTTGCCCATTTGTATATGGCTTTCCAACCGAGATGTGGATGGCGCATGCTGTGTTTTGGCCGACGCTCGCTCTCAGCTTGGGATCTCCGATCAGTTGGGGCGGGGCCGCCGCCGTTTTCGCTGCTTTGCTGGCGCTTGTGTTCACGCATGAAGGAGCGATCGTCCTTTCGGCAGTGATCATCTTCGCTTTGCTTTTGCACGGCTGGCGTGACGCCAAATTCGTTCGGACTCTCTGCCTATTTTTCGCGGTCCTCGTGATCTGGGGGATCGTCAGGCAGATGATACGACCTGACGATTATATTGCAGGTGTCCTGGCTGCCGCTGCGTTCAAAATCATTGACATCCGCAATCTGGCACAGCC
>Ga0207743_1000037_pt1 | contig 19838 bp, 20 predicted proteins | sample LuqExpMetageno55_FD_187813 | JGI IMG/M metagenome (GOLD analysis project Ga0207743, IMG submission 187813) | Tropical forest soil microbial communities from Luquillo Experimental Forest, Puerto Rico - Sample 55 (SPAdes) | ecosystem: Environmental > Terrestrial > Soil > Tropical forest ... | reverse complement strand
AAGACAGATTCTGATTGATTGACAGGCATTCACGTGACCCGCTGGAAACAAGTTGTGCACGCTGCAGGCATCCAGCCGCAGTAACCTACTATCAGAAGAAAGCCACGTTCTGCGCGGGTAAGAAAATACGTCGTACAAGCTATTTTAAGCTGTTCGATGTTTGGAGTATTCTTCATCACAGTTTATTCCGCCTCAAATGTTTGCAGAGTCCTGACAGGCTCGGCCGATAGCGACAGATTGCGGGAGCAGAACCGCTCTAGATCTGGTTCACCGATCTAATCCGAATCTCATTGCCGTTTTAGGCTGAGAATGTACTCGATTAATTCCTCGGTATCCGTCTCCGAAACTATCAGATTCGGCATTCCCTTGTGATTTGAACGAAGGAATACTCTCAAGGAGAGAGCGGTAGTCGATGGCAAGTTGGCGATAGCGGTTAAGGTTGGAATGTCTTGGCGGGGGCGGGGCTGTTCCCCGGTGATCCGATGACAGGAACTACAGAGCTCCAACGCCACCTGGCGTCCTAAAGACTGATCGCTCTCAACAGGGGCTTGAGCGAAGGCTCTGATCGGGACTGCGAAAGTTGTGGCAATGAAGAGACTTAGAATCACGGTAAGTCGCATGTGGTCACCATAGTGCAATCGGGGGCAGTGCGCGCAACTCCTACTTCATTGATGTGCGAGAAGATATGGATTTATCTGCTGCGTGCCTGACTATTTGATCACGTTGTGATTCCGAAGTACTGTTTGCACTGCGGTTTGCATCTCGACTTGCATCGGCTGCATCAGTGGCACTAGCACTGTGCTGCTAAAATCACCCATAACCTTAGGCATCAACGAAAGAGCCTTGCTGCCGCTCGGCGTCTTGTAGAACGCCGCAATGTCTCGAAGCTCGCTGGCGGAAAAATACCTGGCGTAGATAGCGGGTGCCTTTTCGAGACCCTGAGCCACATATTTCTTGGTAATCCTTTCAAGCTCACTGAACAGTTCGGTCTTGGTGGCATCATCGATCTTGCCTTGGAACGACGCTTCGAGATTTGCTGACATAGGTTTGAGCATCTGGGAGGTCATGTCATCCAGAAGCGACGTTGATAAGAGTTCGACGAGCTTCTGCGCTTCGGGAAGCGCCGGCTCCTGAGCCGAGGCGGACGAAGCAAAAATAACAAAAAGGACCGCTAGAGCAGGAACGAGACGCATGGTGTACCTCCTGGAACGTAAAAGGACCTGATAGTATGAGGGCGCTTTTACATGACAATTTGGGGCGGGGTGATCGCGACTCACTTTTGCCGTAGAGCTCGAGCGAGTTCGGCGGCGATAGTCACTGCATCTGGTGTATCGGAATGAACACATACAGTCTTTGCTTTGACGGCAATGTCCTGACCGGCTGTCGTGGTGACCACGCCGTCGCGTAATGCTCGCAGGGTGCGCTCGCGAGCCTTTGCTGGATCGACCGGTTCATGCACTCGGCTCAAGATCAGGTTTCCAGCGCCGTCATATTCCAGGTCGGCGTAAAATTCCGGTATCAACTCAACGCCATGCTCGCGGTAAGCTATTTCGTGCTCCGTGAAAGCCATGCCGAGAATGGGCACGCCGAAAGGGCGTACCGCAATGGCTATTGCCCCGGCGATGACGCGATCACGCGCAGCCATGCCATACAACGCACCGTGCGGTTTAACGTGATTGAGCGGCATATTCTCTGCTTCGAGAAACGCCATAAGAGCGCCGGTTTGGTACGTTACTAAATCGGTCACTTCCTCTGGCGTGACCGCCATGGCGCGGCGGCCGAAGCCCTGCAGATCCGGCAGCGACGGATGAGCGCCGACTTTCACCCCGTGCCGTTTCGCCAACTGCACCGTGGCACGCATGATGCTTGGATCAGAGCCGTGAAAGCCACAAGCGACATTTGCAAGGTCGATTAGCGGCATCAGTGCTGCATCATCGCCCATGCGATAGAGGCCGAAGCCTTCGCCCATATCGCAATTGATGGTCGCGTGCATGCGTGTGCTTCCCATCTAATCCGATAATAGTCCGCTCGCAGGTCGTCCGACGGACGTTCGACAATATGCTTATTGTTGCCACGTGCCAGTGGCAACGGCCATGAAGCTCCGACCGGGACCCGGCCTCAGCCAAAGCTGTGCTGATTCCTGTGTTTCAAAGATGAACTCCGATAAAGGAACTTTTCTGAGGTGAATGCCGCAGGTTACACACCACTCAATTGCGACGCGGCGTGGCGATCGTCCGGCAGTCCCGCGGGCATTCTCGAATCTCAAGATGGCGAGGGCGAGTCTCAAGTCGAGCGAAGGCCACATGGAATCCGATGAAGGGATTCGCGCTTCGGTTCTAAATTCTAATTGCAGTCGACAAGGGCGTCCAAATTACCCCATGGCAATTAGGCTCCGCCGCTCGCGTCTCGAGGCGATCTCAATGCGAAGGGTAATAAGTGCAAACACCGCCCAGCCGCCATGGAAAAGAACTCCGGCCGCGATCACTAAGCCACCCGGAATCGGGCCAATGGCAGCACGTTCCCAAAGTTCAGCGAGGTTGGTTAGCGGCTCAGGATGGATGGCGAGTTTGCCGTAGTACGCAATGGCCTGGATGACGAAAATCCAAGCGTAAGTGCGCCGAAGGCGCCGGCCGATCGCGCGGGCAAAGCTAATGTGATAACGCGGGTCGATGTAGTCTTGCGCCAGCAAATTGGTCCAGCCCGAATCAACCCGCACGCCATTGCCCGTGATCATCGGTGCGTAGAAGTCGGTTTCGAGCAAACGCGCGCGGGCGCGCCAGACGTTAAAATAACGATAGCGCCGCGCCTCGAACAAAAGGAAGACGCTGACAAGAAGACCGACGAGCACCATTGGTAAGGGTGAGGCCTCAGAGCTACTGAAGGTTGCCGACAGCGCAATGCCCGTTGTGACCACTGCCCAGTTCGTCGAGCTGTCGAGACGCGTGCGCCAGACAGTGCTCCGGTAGACTTCGCCTCGGTAGAGATGGGCAAGTGCGCCTATTTCTGCAGCGCTGAATTCAGCCTTTTGGCTGGTCGGGAGTGCAGGTTTCGCATCGGGCAAGGTCATTGATCAGTACCCCAGGAAGTTGCGATTTGAGAAGGGGCGCAGGCCGCCCCGGGATGAGAGAAGACGCGAATTATGCGGCATTCGAGTTCGAACGAGTCTTCCAATGCGTAGGTCAATTGTGAGTACAAATCTTAGCGTGAGCGCCGGCCGCGGAAAACTGCAAACACGCCTCAGTTTGACGTCGTGAATGACGACTCGCCGCGAAGGGTGCTCGAGCACACGTTCATGCGATGTTTGCGGCGGAATCGAAGTCCACGGATTTTCCATGATTCGAAGCGCGATGTTTGCGTATTGTTCTGCCAGCAAACTGCCGACACACAGAATCCCGCGGTTAAAAAAACATTGATTTCAGCAGGTTTCATGGTGCTGCCGGAGTGGATTGAACACTCGACCTCCCCCTTACCAAGGGGGTGCTCTACCACTGAGCTACGGCAGCGCTGAGGCTGAGCGAATATCTGATCATTCTATTCCTGTCGAGCGGCCGCTTGCCGGCCGCGCGGCCTACTCCTATGCATGGGCGCTATGATCGAAAGAAACGGGAAATCCGGCCAGCAGCCGCGTAGCGAGCGCTTGAAGGCGGCGCTGCGCGAGAACCTCAAGCGCCGCAAGGCGCAGGCGAGGGCCCGTTCACAAGCCGGGTCCGCATCCTCCGAGCACGATTCCGCCGGAATCGGCCAGGAAATTGCGCCATCCAAGCCGAAAGGCTAGGAAGGAACCATAAGCGGGCGGCAACATGGATCGTATTCGTATTATCGGTGGCCATCGGTTGAACGGGACCATCCAGATTTCGGGCGCCAAGAACGCGACATTGCCGTTGATGATCGCGAGCCTGTTGAGCGAGGACACACTGATCCTCGACAACGTGCCGCAGCTCGCCGACGTCGTGCTTTTGCAGCGCATCCTCGGCAATCACGGCGTCGACGTGATGATCGCCGGCAAGCGCGCGGGCGAGGATGCCAACAACGGCCGCACCCTGCACATTTCGGCGAAGCACATTGTCGACACGACCGCGCCCTATGAGCTGGTGTCGAAGATGCGGGCGAGCTTCTGGGTCATTGCGCCGCTGGTCGCTCGTATGGGTGAGGCGAAAGTATCGATGCCAGGCGGCTGCGCAATCGGCACGCGGCCGGTCGATCTCCTGATCATGGCGCTGGAGAAGCTCGGCACCGAAATCGAGGTCGAAGGCGGCTACGTGATTGCGCGTGCGCCCAAAGGATTGTGCGGCGCCGAGATCAATTTCCCGAAAGTCACAGTCGGCGGTACCCACACCGCGATCATGGCGGCTTCGCTGGCCCACGGCACCACCGTGATTGAGAACGCCGCGCGCGAGCCGGAGATCGGCGATGTCGCCGATTGCCTCAACAAGATGGGCGCCAAGATCTCCGGCGCCGGCACGTCGCGCATCGTGATCGAGGGTGTTCCGAAGCTGCATGGTGCGCGCCACACCGTGCTGCCCGACCGTATCGAGACCGGCACCTATGCGATGGCGGTCGCAATGACTGGCGGCGACGTGCTGCTGCAGAACGCGCGGCCGGAGCTGCTACAGGCGGCCCTCGACGTGCTCGGCCAGACCGGCGCGACCGTGACGCCGACGAACGAAGGCGTCCGCGTCGCCCGCAATGGCGCGGGGCTCATGCCTGTTGAGGTGACCACCGCGCCGTTCCCGGGTTTCCCCACCGACCTGCAGGCGCAATTGATGGCGCTGATGACGCGCGCCCACGGGACCTCGCACATCACCGAGACGATCTTCGAGAACCGCTTCATGCACGTGCAGGAGCTGGTGCGGCTCGGCGCCCATATTCATCTCGACGGCGAGACCGCCACCATCGATGGCGTGCCGTGCCTGAAGGGCGCGCCGGTTATGGCCACCGACCTGCGCGCCTCGGTGTCGCTGGTGATCGCGGGGCTGGCCGCCGAGGGCGAGACGATGGTCAACCGCGTTTATCACCTCGATCGCGGTTTCGAGCGCGTCGAGGAGAAACTCGCCCGCTGCGGCGCGGCAATAGAGCGGCTTAGCGGCTGACGCAGGGGTGATGCTCTCTGAAGAGGCGATGGTGGGCCTAGACAAGACCGGCCTGTTCGCGCCGGACAGCCGCATCAACCTTGCCACCGGACGCGATTTGGCTGATCGGTTGGGTCAGCCGTTATTTCGTACCAAGTCTCTGAAACGCGCGTTCGCACGGCCAGGTTAAGCACGTACGCCATCCCGCCGATCAGCGCCGTGCGTGAAACCGAGCAGCAGAACGAGCATCTTGAACCTATTGACGGCTTTTCCTACGTAGGACTCTACTGGGGAACCGACGTCATGGACCAGCTCAAATTCGTTGTCCTCGACGAGGAGGATCTCGAGGTCGTTTCGACCCATCTGCAGGACGCCGTAGCCAGAGTCGCCGACGTGGTGTGGCGACCGCAGGAAAAGCGCCTGGTCCTCGCGGTTAACCGATTTGATTGGGAAGAGGCCCACTCAGGTTGCCGCGAATACCACCGGCGCCGGGCGGCGCTGCGCTTCGAGCGGGTGCTGTCGTGTAAGTGCCGCAGCCTGGACCCGGTCGGCAAAGATACTGTGCTCAACCTCCTGGCGGTCGAATTTACCGAAACGGAGGCGCCTTCAGGTATCGTAACGATGACCTTCTCGGGCGGTGCGACCCTACGGCTTGAGGTCGAGTGTCTGGAGGCCGAATTGACCGATCTGGGGCCGTCCTGGATCACGGCTGGTTGCCCGGTCCATGCGGTAGCGGCTGAGGGTCCGCCGGAGGATGCCGCCTAGCCACCAGCCAGACATTTCGGTTTTAGAACTCTGTGCGCGACGCGCGTCGGCGAAGGTTCCGGTGGCGTAGGTCTCTTAGTGGGGATGACGCCATGCGAGGTCACCCATCAACGGGCACAAGAAGTCGCCAATCACGGGCATAAAAAAATAAGAAGAAAATGAAGTCCGACAGGCTACCGACAAGGCTTTGTTCTTGCTGCCAACCGTCGGCAGGAATGGGTTGACGCAGAGGCGCGCATCACCCATTGACCTGTCGTTCGGGGAGTGACCCGGCAGGACCCGGCCATGCCACTGCGTTTGGACAGCCAGAGCGCGGACTTTCCGACACGTTTTCGCGCCTTTTTGGGCGTGAAACGCGAGGCGACGCAGGACGTTGAGCAAGCCGTGCGCGCCATCATCGCGGACGTGCGCGCCCGCGGCGACCGCGCGCTGACCGAGCTGACCGCCAAATATGACGGAGTCGACCTAGCCAAGGCCGGCCTGCGCGTGACGGCGACCGAGATTAATGCCGCCGAGAAGTCCTGCGATGCCGAGGCGCTCGCCGCGCTCAAGCTCGCGCGTGACCGCATCGAGGCCTTTCACCAACGCCAGCAGCCGCGCGACACGCGGTTCACCGATCCGCTCGGCGTCGAGCTGGGCTCGCGCTGGAGTGCGATCGAAGCAGTCGGGCTTTACGTGCCGGGAGGGACCGCGGCCTACCCGTCCTCGGTGCTGATGAATGTGGTGCCGGCCAGGGTCGCCGGAGTGCCGCGCTTAGTCATGGTCGTGCCGGCGCCCGCGCCGCTGGTGCTGGCGGCGGCCAGGCTGGTTGGGGTTGATGAGATCTACCGAATCGGCGGGGCGCAGGCGGTAGCGGCGCTTGCCTACGGCACCGAGACAATCGCGCCGGTCGCCAAGATCGTGGGACCGGGCAACGCCTACGTGGCGGTCGCCAAGCGGCTTGTTTTCGGAGATGTCGGCATCGACATGATCGCCGGCCCGTCCGAAGTGCTGATCCTCGCCGATAAGACCGGCAATGTGGATTGGATTGCTGCCGACTTGCTGGCGCAGGCCGAACACGACGCTAGCGCACAATCGGTTCTTATCACCGACGATGCCGCGCTCGCCGCGCAAGTGGAGAAGGCGGTGGAATCGCAACTCAGGACGCTCGAGCGCGCCAGCGTTGCCGGCGCCTCATGGCGCGACTTCGGCGCCATCATCACGGTCGGCAAGCTCGACGACGCCATTACGCTGGTTGACCGCCTGGCGCCCGAACATCTCGAGATTATCGCCGTCGACGCGGAGCAGCTTGCAGCGCGCATCCGCAATGCCGGAGCGATCTTCATCGGCGCGCACACGCCGGAGGTAATCGGCGATTACGTCGCCGGCTCCAACCACGTGCTGCCGACCGCCCGCTCAGCACGCTTTTCATCCGGTCTCGGCGTTACCGATTTCATGAAGCGCACCTCGCTGCTCAAATGCGGGCCCGAGCAATTGCGTGCACTGGGGCCCGCTGCGATTACGCTCGGCGAGGCCGAGGGCCTTTCCGCCCACGCGCGCTCAGTGGCCATCCGGCTCAATCAACGATGAGCCCGACGAAATCAAAAGCTGCCAGCAAGCAGCGCCTGGTCAAGGTGACGCTCGACGAAGAGTCGATTGGGCGCTCCAACGAGGATGTCGAGCATGAGCGGGAGGTCGCCATCTACGATCTGCTCGAGCAGAACTCGTTTGCACCGGTCGGGCACGACGGCGGTCCCTATATCTTGCATTTGAGCATCAACGCCAACCGGCTGGTGTTCGATATCCGCGAGGAAGACAACACGCGGGTGATGGCGCATCTGTTGTCGCTCTCGCCGCTGCGCCGCATCGTCAAAGACTACTACATCATCTGCGACAGCTATTATCAGGCGATCCGCACCGCGACGCCCGACAAGATCGAGGCGATCGACATGGGCCGGCGCGCCATTCATAACGACGGCTGCTCCATTTTGATGGAGCGACTGCAGGACAAGGTGAAGATCGACATCGACACCGCGCGCCGCCTGTTCACGTTGATCTGCGTCCTGCACTGGAAGGGCTGAGCGCGTGGAGACTGAGCGCCGCTCGCGCCCTCAGGCGGTGCTGTTTGCGTGCGGCATGAATGCGATTCGCTCACCGATGGCGGCCGGTCTGTTGCGCCAGCTCTACGGCAAGATGCTCTACGTCGCCTCCGCCGGCGTGCGGAAGGGCTATCTCGATCCGCTCGCGGTCGCGGTCATGGAAGAAATTGGTGTCGATATCGCCCGGCATGAGCCAGTCACTTTCGAGGAGCTGGAAACGCTGGAGGGGCTCAATTTCGATTTGATCGTGACGCTGTCGCCGCCGGCGCATCACAAGGCGCTGGAGCTGACCCGCACCAACGCGGCGAGTGTCGAATACTGGCCGACGGTCGATCCCACCAGCGTTGAGGGCACGCGCGAGCAGCGGCTTGAGAGCTATCGCGCAGTGCGGGACGAGTTGATGGCGCGTATTCGCGAGCGCTTCGGCGCGCCGAGTGTGGGCAACGAGTGAGAGCTCGGGTTGTGAAAATAGCCCCCTTCCGCTAATTTCCGCCCGCATTCGCAAAGGTTTAACCCGACCAACCGGCGCCGCCTGACCGATGATCGGCCGACCCAAATTCGTGCTTGCCTCCGGCTCTCCGCGACGGCTCGCCCTGATCAATCAGGCCGGCATTGAGCCGGACGCGCTCAAGCCCGCCGATATCGACGAGAGCCCGCGTCGCGGTGAGATCCCGCGCGCGCATGCCAACCGGCTGGCGCGCACCAAGGCGGAACTGGCCCTCGCCAACGTCAAGCTCGATGACGAATTGCGCGGCGCCTATATTCTCGCAGCCGACACTGTGGTGGCGGTCGGGCGGCGCATCCTGCCGAAGGCCGAGCTGCTCGACGAGGCGGCGCAATGCCTGCGTCTGCTATCGGGCCGCAATCACCGCGTCCATACCTCGATCTGCCTGGTGACCCCGCGGGAGGCGTTCCGTCAGCGCATCGTTGAGACGCGCGTTCGTTTCAAGCGGTTGTCGCTGGAAGACATCGAGGCCTATCTTGCCTCCGGCGAGTGGCGCGGCAAAGCCGGTGCCTACGCAGTGCAGGGGATTGCCGGCACCTTCGTCGTGAAGATCGTCGGCTCCTATACCAACGTGGTTGGTCTGCCCTTGTACGAAACCTTGAGCCTGCTCGGTGGCGAGGGTTATCCGATCCGTTTCGGCTGGCTTAATGCGGTTTAGCATTACGCGCGGGGGCGCCTCGTGAACCTCGCCCTGTGGCTCCAGCGTTCCGGTCTTAGTCATCCCGCGCAGCCGGCGTCTGCCATCGGTACGCGCGTGGTGGCGAGCTACGGCCAATTGGCCAAACGAGTTGCGCAGCTAGCCGGCGCTTTGCGCGAGCGGTTGCGGCTTGCGCCCGGCGAACGCGTCGCCATCGTCGCGAAGAACTCGCCATACTATCTCGAAATCCTCTGTGGCATCTGGCACGCGGGTCTCGCCGCCGTGCCAACCAACGCTAAACTGCATGGTTCCGAGCTCGGCTATATCCTCGAGCATTCAGGCACGCGCGTGTGTTTCGCCTCGCCCGGCCTCGACGCTGAGATCGCCCCGCACGCCCCGAAAAACCTTGAGCAACTGATCGCCATCGGCAGCGCCGGATATGAGCAATTGTTCACCGCCGATGCTGCGGCGTTGACGCCGCGCACGGGCGATGATCTCGCCTGGCTGTTCTATACGTCAGGCACTACCGGCAAGCCGAAGGGCGCGATGCTCACGCACCGCAACCTGCTGTGCGCGAGCCATGCCTACGCGACGGAGGTCGATACCGTGGCGCCGGGCGACGCCATTCTGCACGCGGCGCCGATGAGCCATGGCTCTGGCCTCTACATCATGCAATATGTGGCGCGGCTCGGCGTGCAGGTGACGCCGGAGAGCGGCAGCTTCGAACCGAAGGAGATTTTCGGCCTCTTTGACGCATGGCCGCGCACGTCGATGTTCGCGGCGCCGACCATGATCAAGCGGCTGGTCGATTCCACCGCGGACTGCAAGGTCGAGAACATCCGCACCCTGATCTGGGGTGGTGCGCCGATGTACGTGGAGGATGCACTCACTGCGCTCGACCGCTTCGGACCGCGGCTCGCGCAAATCTACGGTCAAGGTGAGGCGCCGATGACCATCACGACGCTATCGAAGGAAGACATCTTCGATCGCGGTCATCCGCGCTGGCGCGAGCGGCTCGGTTCCGCCGGCAAACCCTATGCCTGTGTCGAAGTTATGGTCGCGGATAGCGAGGATCGGCCAGTCAAGCAAGGGGAGCCAGGCGAGGTCCTCGTGCGCGGAGACGTGATCATGACCGGCTATTGGCAAAATGAAGAGGCGAGCGCCGCCTCCTTGCGCGGCGGCTGGCTGCACACCGGTGATGTCGGCATTTTCGATGACGAGGGATACCTGCACCTTAAGGACCGTTCCAAGGACCTGATCATCTCCGGTGGTTCCAACATCTACCCGCGCGAGGTCGAGGAAGTGCTGCTAACCCATGGCAAGGTGCGCGAGGTGTCGGTAATCGGCCGGCCGGACCGGGAATGGGGAGAGGTCGTGGTGGCCTATGTGGTCGGCGATACCAATGCCGCGGAGCTTGACGCGCTGTGCCTTGCGCGTATTGCGCGCTTCAAACGGCCGAAGGATTATGTTTTTGTCGACGCGCTGCCGAAGAACAACTACGGCAAGATCTTGAAGCGGGAGCTGCGGGCCATGGACGCCGCACGTGGATGAAGCTGAACGCAAAACAACGGGGGCACGTTGTCCGATCTGCGGCAAGCCCGTGGATGTGGCGTTCAAGCCGTTTTGCTCTAAGCGTTGCGCCGACATCGATCTCAACCGCTGGCTCACCGGCGTCTATGCCGTGCCGGTGAAGGAAGACGAAGATGAGGACGGGCAGCGACCCGCGGATGCGGACGAGGGGTCATGATCGTGCAAACCGCCGATTGGCCCGACAAGCTGTTTGCGACGCTCAAGCGCGCGAACATCCGTCAGGTTGGCTACGTGCCCGACGCCGGTCATTCGCGGTTGATCGAGCGCTGCTGCGCTGATGCGGAAATCCGCGACGTGGTGCTCACTACCGAGGAGGAGGGCGTCGCGATGGCGGCCGGCGCCTGGCTCGGTGGCGAGCGCGCGGCGTTGCTGATGCAATCTAGTGGACTAGGCAACTGCGTCAACATGCTGTCGTTAATGCGCGCCTGCCGCTTTCCACTGCTGATGCTGATCACCATGCGCGGCGAATGGGAGGAGTTCAATCCGTGGCAGGTGCCAATGGGATCGATCGTCGAGCCGGTGCTTGGGCTGTGCGAGGCGGACGCCTACCGCGCGCGCACGCCCGGTGACGTGGAGAACGCCACGGAGCGTGCCGTGCAGCGGGCCTTCGGCGACGAGCGCATCGCCGCGGTGATTCTGTCGCAGGAATTGATCGGCAAGAAGGTGTGGACCAAATGAGGCTCGAACGACGCGCGGCCATGGCCACGCTGCTCGCCGATCGCGGCGACGATCTGCTGCTTGTGCCGGGGCTCGGCTCAACCGCCTGGGACGCGGCGGCGGTCGGCGATAACGACCGAAATTTCTATCTCTGGGGCGCCATGGGCGGCGCGGCAATGATCGGCCTCGGTCTGGCGCTGGCGCAGCCGAAGAAGCGCGTCGCCGTCATCACCGGTGACGGCGAGATGCTGATGGGCATCGGCTCGCTCGCCACCATCGGTATTCAGAAGCCGGCCAATTTCGCCATCGTCGTGTTCGACAACGGCGTGTATGGCGAGACCGGGATGCAGCCGAGCCACACGCAGAACGGTGTTGACCTGCTCACCATTGCCCGCGCCTGCGGCATCACCAACTGTCTCGATGTGCGCGACGAGGCAGCCTTGCGCGACCTCGCCGCCCGGCTGAAGCGCTTGCGCGAGACACTATTTGCCCGCGTGCTGATCGAGGCGGCCGAGCCGCCGCGCGTGCTGCCGGAGCGGGACGGGGTTGCACTGAAGCGGCGGTTTCGCGCCTCCCTAGGGCTCTAATTTTAGAGCGAAACGCCGTTCTAGACAGTGCGGAATCGAGCCACTATAAGGCGGCGCTCTGTTTAATTCCGGCCCATGCGGGCGGGACCAGTGCCCAGGTAGCTCAGTTGGTAGAGCACGTGACTGAAAATCACGGTGTCCGTGGTTCAATTCCACGCCTGGGCACCATGAAAATCATTGATTGTCTTTTGTTTTTGCAGTCTCGCTTTGTTCAGGTGGAGCGTTAGTTTGCAGCCGGTTTGCAAATTTTGTTCGCGAGGAGTTCTCGAATTTTCTGATTGCTTCTTCAGGCAAGGCCCTTCCTTGGAGGTCCATAGCGTTCTGGCACACATCTGATGCAAGCATTAGTCGGATTGGCGGACCATGCCAAAACGGTGTGACGCTCAGCGGAAGTTGTCATCTCTAATATTTCGATGAGCATTCCGGGCACTTCACGCGCCCCTGGGCCACTTAACATCACTGATTTGTTTCTCATTTTTTGCTTTGGCCCTTTTCGCCATCTGATCAATTTGCAGGCGGTTCGCAAATTTCGTTCGCTGCGCGTTCTCGAACTTAAAGATGGCGGCTTCGGCAAGATGGCGGGTGCGAGAGAGATACTTTTCAAGAATTGCCTCGACATGCTGAAGTGTGTGACCGGTAATTGCGGCGATCTCTGGCGACGTGCATCCCGCCTCAGAGAGCATCGTCACCGCCGTCCCGCGAAGATCGTGGAAGTGAAGCCCAACGATGCCGGCAGCATCGGCTGCGTTCTTCCACGAGTGTCGGAATGAATAGGCGCGCCACGGTTGACCTTTCGCTGTAGTCAAAATCTGCGTTGATGTTTGCGGAAGTTTGTCGAGCATCCGCCGCAGCGCCTTGGTGCATGGAACGACGACGAGCCGCCCTTGCCTGCCACGCTTCCGCGACTTGCTTTGCCTCAGAGTAATCGCGGTCCCATCATAGGCGGACCAACTAAGGCGTAAGAGGTCGCCTTGGCGCTGTCCAGTATGCAGCGCCAGGATTAGTACCCGTCGCAACTCAATGGGCGCGACCCTCATGAAAGAATCGATGTGTTCGGGCAGCCATATTAGGTCCGACCGATCGCTGTGATAGAGACGCCGGAAAGCCTTCAAATGGTTAGCTAGGAGAATGCCGCGATCTTCAGCCCAGGTAAGCATCGAAGAAACTGCGGATAGACGATAGTCGGCACCACGCGGACCTGACGTCTTCGCGACGCGATCACGCCAAGCTAAAAAATCTAGACGAACCCGCCGGTCATTGAGTGCGGCAACTGGCAGGTTGCCGAACTCCTTCTCGGCGTAGCGGAGCAAGCGCCTATAGTCGCCCTGCGTACTGGGCGCAAGCTGACCGAACTCTGCTGATAGCGTGAAGTCGCGGATCAGCCCGCTGAATATGCCCGCGAGCCGATTACGCATCGTTTTTTCAGCGTCGCTATAACTTGCAATGAATTCGGCCGACCCCGGCTCTCCACCAAGTCGCAATCCCGTGGCGCGATGATAGAAGTAGGTGCGAATCGTGCCATTAGCGAGCCGCTTATGAACCGTGTTGATACCCTCAAGCCGTATGCGGACCACGACTCTGTCTCCATAAATCCAGTGCGCCAGGGGCCTCGGGTTCCGGTACAATGCCACTTAGATTATCCATGGCGCGCTCAAGAAGAATGCGGTCGTAACAACCGCCGGGCAAGGTGGGAGCCGGATATTTTCCCTGCCGCCGCGCAGCATCAAATCCTGTCGGCGAAAGCCCTACAAATGCCGCCGCGGTCTCGCGCTTGAGGCCGCGGGGGGCTAGGCCTGGTGGAAGCGATTTGTGGTCTTGCCGCGTCATAGTCTATCAACCTGGCGTGCCCGCTTGACCAGACAAATTAAAAGACCCAGTCGTCGTCAGCAGGAAGGACGCCTAGCCTTTCAAACTTGCCAAGGGTCCGAAGCCGATCCTCCTGCTCCCAGTACTTGAACTCCGCCAAGAGGTCCCGCTGGCGCAAACAGTCGATGTCGCGGTCCGTGAATAACTTAGTTCGTCCAGCGAGCCGATAGAATGGCTCATCCTTGTCATCGCGCGGATGTTGTTTTAGCCAGTCTCGCAGCCATCGTTCGCTTTTGCGTAGCTCGCGCGCAGCTTCTGCAATGAGTTTGTTTCGCCGCTCATGCGGCGCCGGCGTCTCTGTCGCGCGCATATTGCTCACTTATTGGCCGCCAGGGGCATGAAATCCGTCGTTAACCGGGTCATTAGTCTTCAGGGTGTCCGCACGTCCGTCCGTGTCCGCGTCCGTCCGCTTCTCAATTGGCAAGTGACGTCGGTCCGCGTCCTCAAAACCTTTAGGTTTGAGGACGGAGCGGACGGATAGCCCGATGGCAAAAGGGAAGGACAGATAAGTCATGGCAACTCCGCGATCCACACGCAGCCATCGCGTTCGCCGATGACGTTCTTTGCAGCCAGCCTATTCTTTAGGTCCCAAAACCGCTTGCGGACATCCGTACCTTCTTTATCGAGAACGCCATCACGCAAGAGCATCTCCCGCCATGTGTCTGCAGGCACGACGTTAATGCCAGCGGGGAGTCCCCAGTCATCTGGAGCTGCCTTGCCGAGAGAGCCACTGGAAAGGCCAGCCAAGGCGCGGCGCGCGCGTTCATACTTGGCCGATAGCGACTTCCTTTTGCGGCCCCTTGGCTGCCGGACGACCTCGGTAGGGACCACGACAGGCGCTGTCGTTATCTCGCCAGTCTCTGCATCGCGGTAAAGCTCAACGGCCTTTAGGCAGAATGCGATCGTCTGCCTCTCGGGACCATCGTTGTTCTTGTCCATTGCTGCCGTCACTGATCCAGCGCCCGACTTCTCCAGCGATACTGTCGTATCCATGCTGCCGAGCAACGAGCCGTGGCCGCGAAGACGCAATTGTCCCTGCGGAACGTGGTGGATCACCAGCACATGGGCGCCTGTGCTTTCTTGAACGTGCGTGAGATTCGCGACCAGTTGGCCCATATCACGCGGTGCATTTTCATCGCCGCCGGCCAAGACCCGAGATACGGTGTCGATGATGATGAGGCGCGGATCATGGCCAAACTTTCTTTGCAATTGCTCGCAACACTCGATCACGCAGTCTGCGTCTCTCCGATTGCTTCGCAAATCAATTGTCCTGGCAACGATCCCCAAGGGGATATCGTCTACTCCATGGTAGAGCCGCCAGGCGGCCATGCGGCGTTTGACCAATGCAGCTCGCTCGGCAGCGATATAGAGTACACCGCCCTGCCAAACCGGGCGGCCGAACCAAGGAAGACCGGCGGCAACGTGCGCCCCGAGATCGCCTGCAAGCGCCGACTTTGCCGTGCCGGGCATTCCATATTTTGCCGACATTTCCCCCGCGCCGAGAAAGTCCCTGACGAGCCAGTCCTTGCGGAGATGCTCGTTGATATCGGCAAATGCCGTGAACGTTAAGCGGTGATCGCGGTGTACTGCTGTATCGGTCACGCTGCTAGTCCTCTTGTACTTGTCTCAGCCGAGGTTGTGTTATCCGTCGTCTGCATGCGCCACCTCAAAATGGAATTTCTTCCCAAAGAAGAAATTCTTTGACCGGTTGATGCAGTGGCAGATTCCATTTGTCGCGTTCGCGAACCCATCGCGCGAGCTTGGTTTCAGTGCCGGCGATAATACGGAATTGCAGACACCGCGCATTTGATTGATAAATATTTCTTGGCCGTTGCGACTCACCTCGGTGGTGGCAATGCGCTGATCTGGAGTGCCCGCGTAGTTCGGACGAGCGTAAGGGGCATGGCAAACTCATGTGCTGCACGGGATTTAGAAGGGCACGTCGTCGTTCGCAGCGGGAAGGACGCAGAGTGCTTCAGGCGGTTCATGTTCCTGAAACTGAATTTCCCCCGGGGCGTAGACCGTGAATTGCCAGTCCGTGACCAGCGTCTCAATACAGCTACGGTTACGAGCGATAACCTCGCGGCAGGAACTTTCCGACTCTTCCTTGGTGTTCCCTCTGGCCCAGGCTACAACGGCTTTCTCACATTCAGGATCTTCGTTTTCGCTGTTACAGTGGTTAGACGTAACAGCTCCACACAAACCCACACAAAGAAAACATTTTGGATCATTGCCATACGATTTCGCAAAATCCAGCAGGTGATGAGAATCCATTCCCATCCAGAACCCTTCTCGCTTGGGATCACCAAACTGGATGTCAAAGGCGCCATGACGTACCGTAGCCTTGAAATCAAAGTCGTGTTGTTCATCCCATCCATCTATCTCGAAGCACAAGTTGGGAAACTTCTCGGCCAATTTCACATACACAGGTTTAGGAGGACCCCACGCAGTCTTAAACCGGCACTCATAAAGCCCTGGCTCTTCTCTGATGACCTCTAAGTCAGAGGCGTTCCATTTCGTGCCCCAGTTCATTTTGGCCCACCGATACCAGTTGGGCGCGCCGGTCTGTTCAAACGCCTCGATAGACTGACGCGCCTTCTCAAAGGCTTCGGGGCCAATCTTCTCCTTGAGCGTTTCGATGTCAGAAACCTCCCAACCTTTCATTCGTTCTTCCAGGGAGCGACTGAACATGGCCAGATCATCACGACCCAGAACAAGCAGGGCGTCATCGACTAGTCCCCCGGCGACCGTGCCTTCTAGGATCGTCGGCATGGGAATGAGGCTGTTGAAATCAAAGCACGGCTTCTCCTGCCCATCTGGTCGAATACACGTCTGTGTGAAATGAGCAATTTCTTCGACGGGACCAGTCACCACGATGTTGTTGCTGCACCAGTTAGGCATCTTTGCTCCTTACTTGGGCGACTATCGCCCATAATGTACTCTTTGGCGAAACGGATTAGCCTCGACACAGTCGGCCTCAGGCGGCGATGACGACGAAGAAGTAACAAGGACTGCGGAAGCGTTTCGGTGCGGGTCATAAAAAAGCGAGACCGCCAACGCGGGGATTGCGAGTGCTTCCTTCCCTGGCAGCCTCTCCGGCTCCCAACCCTGAGTTTGCGTCAGAAAGGGATCTCGGTTTCTTCCATGGCATTTGCGTTGTCCGGAGCCCGAGTGAGTGGAGGCCAGTTGACGTGCAAGTCATCTACAAACGAGACCGTGTATTTGCTAAATGGAGCGGGATTAGCGCGCACAGCACGAGCGCGCTGGGTTAGGTCAAACACGGCCTGATGCATTCGGCGATGATGACTGCCGCTTATGCCCATTCCATCCGGCAGGCCAATTCCGAAACCGATCGAAAATACAGCACTCCGGACTAAATTGATCGCTTGGTTGTCAGATTCGCCGTATAGGTCACGCAGAAGACACTCAACATCATCAACGAACAACGACAACGACGTGTGATCCTGCATGCCTATTTTGTTGCGCCTTAGCTCGCCGTCAAATTTATGCTGCAGCGACTGCCCGACCTCCAGCGTATTCAGGTGAGAAGCTCTGATTGCCCTGTATAGGGCTACGCAAATTGAATGCCCTTCTTCGCAGACCGGCTGATAGAGCTGTCCATCGAAATCTCTCTCCAATGGGGCAGTATTGACGATCAATCTCTCAGTTAGCTCCGCGAGACAGCCCCAAAGCATCCGTTCGCGCAAGTACGCGTCATGTTCTGGATCGCCCTTATGACAGTAGGCTTTGCCAACTTTTGACGTTAGGCGGTCAATGACATAGCGATCGTCGGTAACAGAAAAGCATTGATTTGCAGTCATGATATTTCCCTTTGAACGCCCCATGGTTGGTTATGCCGCAGCCTTTTCGGTCCCTGCTTGCAAAAGGTCCAAGTGTTCGGGATGCACGTAGCGACCCCGTGATGTTTTTGTGACTTCGCCCGCCTTCGCCATGCGCAGCAACTGCTTCTTGACCGCACCTACGCGCATTTCCGCAGCTTCGGCCACATCCTTGGGGCACATTGGCTCGGTCGCCCTTTGCAATACTTCGAAAATACGTTTGCGACTGTCTGACCGTTGAACCTCTGCCGCATCGCCAAGGATTGACCACCTGCAGCGCGCCTTATCGAAGACGAGCGCCAGTTCCTTTTCCTCGATGTCGCGCCCGCGCAGGTACAAGGTCGTTCCGTGCGCCGAGCGCTGGATAATGGCGACGCCGTCCGCCGAGCCCGTTAGACCCAGCGTTCCGCTGACGGCGTCTATCGGATCGACAAGTGCTTCCATTTTGCGTTCGTGCGCGAGAACGAGAATGGCGAGGTGCTTTTCGCCCGCCAATTTTTGCAATTTCTCGATTGCCCCGTAATCCGCTTGATACATGTTTCCCTGTAGTTGCCGGGACGAGCGAACGGCCGCCAAGGTGTCCAAAGCAACGAGACGCGGCTCTGGGACGCTATCTATCCATTGTGCGATTTCGTCGGCGCCCCCATCGTCCAAGCGACTCCAGTTCGTGGCGAACTTGCAGCGCTCCGGCCAGCGGCCACTGGAAGGCATTATCCTGTTGATGCGCCGCTGGATGCGGCGGGGATTATCCTCAAGCGCGAGATAGAGGACATCCCCCGTCGCTGGCTCGATGTTGCCGAGCACCGGAGTACCGCTTGCCACTCCGAGACAGAGTTCTAAGGCCAACCAGCTTTTGCCAATCTTCGGACGGCCAGCCAGAATCGTGACGCCCTCCGGCACGATGTCGGGAACCACATAGGTCATCGGCGGAAAATTTTCTTTTTGTAACTCCGCGAAACTGACGATGCGGTCTTGCCACGGTTGCTTTTTTGCATTCATCCATGCCCCCAAAAAACCGCCGTCTTCGATCCAGCGCTATTTTTAAGGATAACACAGAATGATTGCCCAGTAAAGGCTAAGTCTTTGAAAACATTGTGCTTTTGGGTATATTATACCCTGACCAATAGCGAAATTTGAGGCTAAGACCTTGGCCGCAATGACAAAAAATTTTGAAGAATTTTTTTGCGCTCCATTCTGGAGATTTTGCACGTACGGCGCTCTGCGCGACCTGAGGAAGCTGCGCACTCCAGACTCATCTTGTCTAATTTCCTATCCCCCGTCCCTTATGTCGCCAGCGTCTCTTTCTAAGTCAGAGGGACAAAGGGACATAAGGGACGGGCCCTTAAGCAGAGCAGCGGAGCCACGAGGCGGCGTGATCGGTGCGCCTCACTGCGAAAGCCGCAGGGGAGATTGTAAATGCGCCGATTGCTGGTGTTCTCTACGTCATCGCAGTGAGGCAGCGCGGCCGCCTAGGGCGCGGCCGGGTCATGAAGTTGCAAATCGTCGAATCTTGGCAGCGCCGAGTTGAGCGAACCGGCGAAGCCGGGGACCAAGTTCCACCAGTGCTGTACATGCCAGCCTTGGAGATCCCTTACTAACGGCTCGGGCAATCGACGGAATGGCGGCCTGCTCAATGGCTAGATCGTGTCCCTGTGAAGGCGGGTCAGGAAACCGCCAGCTAGCAGCGAAGGGGATGCGCTCGAAGGGCTGCAGAAGCCGTGTGATTGGAGCATGTTGGCCCGATGGGTGCCGAGTTCCTTTGATTTCTGATCAGCGGGTCTCATTGTGACGTCGGAACGTGGTCAGAGCGCAGGTCATAATCCAGCTCGATCAAGCATCCGAATCACGGTCTGGGTATGCCATCCCGCGCCCTTTCGGCGTCGGAATTCCGCGATTGGTCAATTCTGCCGACATCTGGCGGGCAGACATACCAGTGCCTTTCAATTCAGCAAGGAGTGGCGCGAGCTGCCGTGCTCTCTCCATTGCCTCTGCACGATAGGCTGGTGCCAACCGTTCGGCGCCATTGCGACCAAGCCTGATCCCGCGCAATTTGGCCGCTGCTAGAGCATCTTTCGTTCTTTGACTGATTTGTTCGCGCTCATGCTCGGCGAATGCAGCAAGCAAATGCACCATGAGTTTGTTCGCATGAGGGTTGTCCGCTGCGACGAAATCGACGCCGCTTTCAAGAAGGCCTGAAATGAAGTGGACATTCCGAGCCAGGCGATCGAGTTTCGCAATGATCAGA
>Ga0207743_1000036_pt1 | contig 19932 bp, 18 predicted proteins | sample LuqExpMetageno55_FD_187813 | JGI IMG/M metagenome (GOLD analysis project Ga0207743, IMG submission 187813) | Tropical forest soil microbial communities from Luquillo Experimental Forest, Puerto Rico - Sample 55 (SPAdes) | ecosystem: Environmental > Terrestrial > Soil > Tropical forest ... | reverse complement strand
ATGGCCGAATAAATTTCGGCGGAGCTTGGAACCGAGTAGACCCCGCAGAAACTATCCGCGGCACCGCAAGCGAACGATGGATGAAGAGGTTTGCCATCGATCGACACAAAACCACGAAAGACAGCAACCGGCTTCACGGCCGTTTCACGTCTGGTAACGTCCGGGAGGTCTGTGCCAAGTATTTTGAGCGATGCTCCCAAGTTTCCATTGTTTTCGGCCCACGAGAGTGATCCAACAACGCCGGCTAGGCGTCCATTTAGATAGGTGCGATCACGGTAAATTATGTTGAAGTTAAAGCCGCAAACTGCAGGCGCACCTCCCGAAGTTTCTACGAAAAATCTGTTTTCACTGTGTTGGACTGTGTCTTGCGCATGGAGTGTGCTTTCAGCACCGACCGCTGCTACGGCCAAGATCAATAAAAACAAGCGCCGCATCATATCCAAATTTACTGTTTTTGATTATTGGGCGGAGTTTGCTGCGGCGGTGGCGGCTGTGCCAACAGAATGACCTGCCGCAGAATCAGCTCATGCGGCCGAGTTTTGCAGCCGCGTGAGCTGGATGCAAGTCGTTGCACAAAGGGACGTTGGACAACGCCGAGAAGCGGCAATAGCTGCCTTCAATCGACCGGCCCCTATGGCATTCCGCTAATGCACTCTACCGGGCGGCCAAATGTGCCGCGCCTCAGTGGCCTCGGCTCTCACTATGCCAGAGGCGGAGCGACGGATCGTGTGGTGCAAATCAGAGCGCCGCGGCTAATTTCTGTGTTTTCTGTTACCCCTGGTGTTACCCCCGCAAATATTCTAATTTCAGTAAATGTAAGAAGCGCCTGATTTTCTTGGCGACCCCGGCAGGATTCGAACCTGCGACCCCCAGCTTAGAAGGCTGGTGCTCTATCCGGCTGAGCTACGGGGTCTTGACTGCCTCTCATTTACGCGCGTCGCGCATGCTTTGAAAGCTGCGCCTAGAGAGCGCCCCCGTGCATGCCAACACTAAATCTGCCAATTAAACAAAAACATTAGCGGCACCTCTTACGGCACCCAGCGCCACCCACAGCGTCGGCGTCCGTCTGCAACATCCATTTTATGCGACAGCTGTTCCAAGGACCGAACCCACTTTCCGCGTTTTGCACTAAATGACAGAGCCTTGGCTTGAGCTTATTGTCCGGCTGAATTGCGCCGAATAGCTTGGAAACACTCGGCCGATGAGTACGCCTACCAAAGAGGCGCGTCAAACTCTTCGTCCCGCGCGCGGCCCGTCCGCTATACTGGATTATGCCGGCGCGACGCATCAGCGCGCGGTAGCCTTGCTGATCGCTTTCTCGGCGGTCGCATTCCTGCCGGGGTTCTTCCAGATTCCGCCGGTCGACCGCGACGAGGCGCGCTTCGCGCAAGCCACCAAACAAATGTTGGAAACGGGCCAATATATCGACATCCGCTTCCAGGACGAAGTTCGCTACAAGAAGCCTGTTGGCATCTACTGGCTGCAGGCCGCGGCGGTCAAGGCGGGCGAGGCGGTTGGTGTCCCGGAAGCGCGCACCACCATCTCGTTGTACCGGCTGCCGTCGCTATTCGGCGCCATCGGCGCAGTGTTGCTGACCTATTGGACCGCTCTTGCCTTCTGCGCGCGCCGCACCGCATTGGTGGCCGCGCTCATGATGGCGAGTTCGATCCTGCTCGGTGTCGAGGCACGCCTCGCCAAGACCGACGCTATGCTGCTGTTGACCTGCACAGCAGCAATGGGCGCCATGGCGCGCATTTACATTAGGCGTCAACAGTCGAGCGCTTCCGAGGCAGCCTGGCGACTGCCGGCGATTTTCTGGAGCGCGGTAGCGGCGGGAGTACTGCTGAAGGGTCCATTGATCCTGATGTTCGTCGGACTGACGGCGGCTACACTGTCGGTCGCCGACCGCTCCGGCCGCTGGGTCTGGTCGCTACGTCCTATCGCCGGCATCCTTTGGATGTTGCTGCTGGTGCTTCCCTGGTTTGTGGTGATCGTCGCAAAGTCCGGTCCGAGCTTCTTCGCGCAATCGATCGGCGAAGACATGCTGGCCAAGATCACCAGCGGTCAGGAGTCGCATGGCGCGCCGCCCGGCTTTTATTTCCTTCTGTTCTGGGTGACGTTCTGGCCTGGCTCCATCCTGGCGGGACTGGCGGCGCTACGCATTTGGCAGGTACGGCGTGAACCAGGCGTGCGCTTCCTGTTAGCATGGCTGATCCCCGCCTGGCTGGTGTTCGAGGCGGTGACAACCAAGCTGCCGCATTACGTGCTGCCGCTCTATCCCGCGATTGCAACTTTAATCGCTGGCACCCTGCAAAGTAGGGAATTGGCGACCAAACGCTGGTTGTTACGCGGCACCGCCGGCTGGTTTGTCTTCCCAGCCGTGATCGCAATCGCAGTTGCCGTGTTATTCATTATCATCGACGGACAGCTGGGCTTCGTCGCCTGGCCTTTCGCGGCAGCGGCGGTCATTTTCGGCTTGTACGCCTGGTGGCTATACGACGTCGATGGTCCTGAATGCTCATTGTTGCGTGGTATAGCTGCATCTGCGCTGCTCGGCATCACCGTCTACGCGGTGGCTATACCGTCGCTACCTTCCTTGTTTCCCAGCGCGCTGATTGCCGGTGTGTTGCGCAACAGCAGCTGTTCACAGCCGAAGGTGGTATCCACGGGCTTCTATGAGGAGCCGAGTCTGGTTTACCTTCTTGGCACCAACACCCGTTTTACCGACACGACCGGTGCCGCCATTTTTCTGGGGCAGGGACCCTGTCATTTCGTACTGATCGATGCACGCAGTCTTGGTAGTTTCGGACAACGCGCCGATGCCATCGGATTGCATTACGTGCTCATGCAGCGCGTAGAAGGCTACAACATCAGCGTCGGACAACCGGTGAATCTCAGCATCTTCCGTTTGGCGGAAAATCCATGACTGCTGCGAGCGGATTAAATCATGATCCGCCGGTACCGCGGTCGGCGTTGCACCGCTGCATAGGCGGCGTCATCGCTGCAATGACCGTGCTCGTGCGCCCGGTGCGTTTTCACGTACACAGTCCGTGGTCAGAACCGCAGCGGCTTGCCGTTGCTACCGGTGCAGCGGTGGCGATGATCCTGTTGGTAATGTTCCTGTTTGACGCAGCTGCAATTAACGCCGTTGCGTGCCTGCCGACCTCGATCGTTTGGTTCTTTGATCAAATCACCGATTTCGGCAAGTCAGGCTGGTTCCTCGGGCCGCTCGGAATCCTATTTCTAGCACTCGCCGCACTACCGAGCCTGCCGCCGCTGCCCCAACGCGTCTGCGCGGCGCTAATGGTACGCGTCGGATTTCTATCTGCGGCGATCGCGGCGCCAAGCCTGTTCAGCACCATCGTCAAGCGCGTGATCGGGCGCGCGCGGCCGCTAGTCGGAGGAACCCTCGATCCCTTTCTGTTCAGTCCGTTTAAGTGGATTGCCGATTACGCCAGCCTACCGTCGGGACATGCCACGACGGCTTTCGCGGTGCTCGTTGCCTTTGGCACGCAGTGGCCGCGCGCCCGCACCGTTCTGTGGGTGTATGCGGTGCTGATCGCGACGAGCCGGGTGGTAGTGACCTCGCATTATCCCAGCGACGTTTTGGCCGGTGCGTTCCTTGGCGTGGCCGGTGTCCTGGTTGTGCGCCGCTATTTCGCACTGCGCGGGCTTGGTTTCTCCGTTGCCGCCGACGGCGTTACTCGGCCGTTTCCCGGGCCGTCGCTGAAGCGGATCAAGGCGGTTGCCCGAAGAGGCGCTGAAGCCATAAGAAACCGCGCAAACGAGAACCTCAGTCATGAAGGCCAGTAATGCAGCGGTTACCGTTGTCGTGCCGGTGCACAACGAGGCAGGCAATATTGCCCCGCTGCTGCTGGAGATCGGCAAGGCGCTCGAGGGCCAACGGTCGTTCGAGGTTATTTGTGTCAACGACGGCTCGAGCGACGGCACCGCGGCCGAACTCAAGCAACTAATGACGCGATATCCGTGGCTGCGCTGTATCCGGCACAAGCAATCATGCGGTCAGTCGGCAGCGGTCCGTTCCGGAGTTGCAGCTGCACGTGCGCCGCTGATCGTTACTCTCGACGGCGATGGGCAGAACAACCCTGCTTTTATCCCGGCGATGTTGCGCGCGCTCGAAGCAGGGGCCCCGGGCGTCGGTTTGATTGCCGGCCAGCGAGTGGGGCGCAAAGCAAGCGGTTTCAAGAAACTGCAATCGCGTATCGCTAATGCGGTGCGCGGCGCGGTGCTGCGCGACGGTACCCGCGACACTGGCTGCGGCCTCAAGGCCTTTCGCCGCGATGTTTTTTTGGCGCTGCCCTATTTCGATGGCCTGCATCGCTTTTTGCCGGCGCTGGTGCGGCGGGAAGGCTATGCCATTGGATACGTGGATGTGGTTGACCGGCCACGCGGCGCCGGCCTGTCGAATTACGGTATGTTGGATCGGCTCTGGATCGGAATTCTTGATCTTGCCGGCGTGTGGTGGTTGATCCGCCGCAGGAAGCGAATTCCGAAAGTTTCGGAGGAGTGAATGCTGATCGATATCACGAAAGCTGTCGGCGGTTATCTGCACGAGGTGTTCATCGGCAACGTCGATTGGGGAATTCTGATCGGCTACGTGGCGCAGGCGATGTTCGCGATGCGCTTTGTGGTGCAGTGGATCGCTTCCGAGCGCTCTGGCAAAAGCGTGGTACCGACCACCTTCTGGGTGTTCTCGATCGGCGGAGGCTTGATGCTGCTCGGCTACGCGATGTACCGCAAAGACCCGGTATTCATCATCGGCCAGGCGTTCGGCGTGTTCGTCTATTTGCGAAATCTACAGTTCGTGCTGCGCGGCGGCAGGCGGGGCGCGGCGGCCTAACCCGCGGCCTTCATGGCCGCGAAACCCTGCTCAAGATCCGCAATGAGATCGTCCGCATCTTCTAGTCCGATGTGAAGCCGCAGCGTCGGTCCGCCCGGCGCCCATTTGGTAGCAGTGCGATATTCGGTGCAGTCGAACAGGATGATGAGGCTCTCGAAGCCGCCCCACGAGAACCCCATGCCGAAGAGCGTGAGCTTGTTCATAAAGGCGTGCACGGATTTTTCGGATGTCGGCTTGAGCACGATGCTGAACAGGCCGCAGGCGCCGGAAAAATCTCGTTGCCAGATTTTGTAGCCGGGGTCGCTTTCAAGAGCGGGATGTAGCACGCGTTGCACCTCCGGGCGCTGCGCCAGCCAGCGTGCGACTTTCATGCCCGACTGGTAATGCCGTTCGAGCCGGACGCTGAGTGTGCGCAGGCCGCGCAGCGCGAGATACATGTCGTCGGGGCCGACGCACAGGCCCATTGTGATGATGGTCTGCTTGAGGGCGGGGAATGTCTTGGCGTTAGCCGACACACAGCCGAACATGATGTCGGAATGTCCGCCGATATATTTGGTGCCGGCCTGGATCGAGAGGTCGACACCCTTCTCGAACGCGCGGAAATAGAGTGACGTCGCCCAGGTATTGTCCATCAGAACCAGCGCGCCCTTCTCGTGCGCGACCTTGGCAATGGCCGGTATGTCCTGCATCTCGAAGCTTTGCGAGCCGGGCGCTTCAACAAACACCGCGCGCGTGTTCGGCCTGAACAGCTTGCCGATATCGGCGCCGACCAGTGGATCGTAGTAGGTGGTTGCAACGCCCATGCGCTTGAGCACGCCATTGCAGAAATGCCGGGTCGGCCGGTACACGCTGTCACTGACCAGCAGGTGGTCACCCGCGCTCACCGCCGAAATCAGTGCCGTCGAAATCGCCGCCAGGCCCGAGGGCAGCAGCGTGACGCCGGCGCAGGCCTCGCCCTCGAGCGCTATGAGGGCATTCTCCAACGCGTCCGAAGTCGGCGTGCCGCGACGGCCGTATTGATAGCGCGAGCGGTGGGCGACCTGATCCTCCGCGGTCGGATAGAGCACCGTGGAGGCGTGATAGACTGGCGGATTGACGAAGCCGTGGTACGCTTGGGCATCGCGGCCGGCGATGACCAAGCGGGTCGTGGGCTTGATCGGGAAGTTCGGCTTCTTCGCCATAGCCTTTCGCGCGCCCAAGCCGGATGTGGAACCTAGCCGCCGACTGCATATCGCTGCATCAATGGCAAGCGTCAACCCCTTGACCTATCGGTTCGGTCGTTCTGTGATGCCGATAGCTTGGGGTCAATAGGGCTTCGACATGAGACGCTTTGGCACGATACTTGCGCTTGCAGTTATCTTGGCCGCGCAGAGCGCGTCGGCGCAAACGCTACAGACGGTGAAGGATAGGGGCATTCTCAATTGCGGCGCCAACGGCACGTTGGCTGGTTTCGGGCTTCCCGACGCGCAAGGCAATTGGACTGGCCTCGACGTCGACGTGTGCCGGGCCATCGCCGCGGCCATCTTCAACGATGCAAGCAAAGTGAAATTCGTGCCACTGTCGGCGAAGGATCGATTGACCGCTTTACAGTCCGGTGAAGTCGATGTACTCGTCCGCAACACCACCTGGACGTTGTCGCGTGATACATCGCTCGGCTTGAATTTTACCGGCGTCGATTATTACGACGGCCAGGGCTTCATGGTGCGCAAGGCGCTGAAAGTGAACTCGGCGCTTGAGCTCAACGGCGCCTCGGTCTGCGTGCAACAGGGCACCACTACCGAGCTCAATCTGGCCGATTTTTTCCGCGCGCACAACATGCAGCTCAAGAGCGTGACCTTTGCGACCGCGAACGAAGCGGTAAAGGCCTATGACGCCGGCCGCTGCGACGCCTACACTAGTGATGCCTCCGGCCTATACGCCGAGCGCCTACGGCTGTCCAATCCGAACGACCACATCGTGCTACCCGAAATCATCTCCAAGGAACCGCTTGGCCCGGCGGTCCGTCATGGCGACGACCAGTGGTTCGACATCGTCAAGTGGGTGCTGTTCGCGATGCTCAACGCCGAGGAGCTCAACCTCACGCAAAACAACGTCGATGAAATGGTGAAGTCGAGCAACCCGGAGATCAGGCGCTTCGTCGGCACCGAAGGTAATTACGGCGAGCAGCTCGGTCTGACCAAGGACTGGGCGGTGCGCATCATCAAGCTGGTGGGCAACTACGGTGAATCTTTTGAGCGCAATGTGGGGCAGGGCTCGCCGCTGAAGATCGACCGCGGTCTGAACAAGTTGTGGAGCAAGGGCGGTATCCAGTACGCGCCGCCGATCCGTTGATCGCGCGTTCAGGCCGGCACACCACCGGCGGCGGCGTGTGGCCGACGAGGGGCAAATGTCGATTGACGCTGCGAGCCGGTCGGAGCCCGCGCCGGTTGCCTTCTACAACAATCCGAAGGTCCGTAGCGCCGCTTATCAGATCGCGCTCACCGCGCTTGTCGGTTTTCTGGCCTTCGAGGCTGCCAACAACGCGGTCCACCACCTCGAGCGTGCACATATCACGTCCGGATTTGGTTTTTGGAACAACGCGGCGGGCTTCGATATTAGCCAGGCGCTGATCGAATATAACTCGCAAGTCTCGACATACGGCCGCGCCTTCTGGGTCGGGCTACTCAACACGTTGGTGGTCGCCGGTCTCGGCATCGTGTTTGCCACGGTCCTCGGTTTCATCATCGGCATCGCGCGGCTGTCAACCAATTGGCTGGTCGCGCATACAGCGGGCGGGTACGTCGAGACTATCCGCAATATTCCGCTGCTTCTGCAATTGCTGTTCTGGTACAACGCCGTACTCAAGGCGCTGCCGGATACGCGCGACAGCTACGCGTTCGGTGGGGCCTTCCTCAACAACCGCGGGCTGGTGCTCCCGAACCCGATCGGGGAAACGGGCGAGGGCGCCTTCGTCCTGACGATTATTTGCGGCATTCTGGCGGCTTGGCTGTTTCGTGTTTGGGCCAAGCGCCGGCAGGCGCGCACCGGCACGCAGGCGCCAGTCTTCGCGGTCGGCGCGGCGCTAGTAATCCTGCCGGCAGCATTGTTCGTGCTGCTGCAAGGCCTGCCGTTCAGCTTCGACATGCCACAGCGTGGCCGGTTCAACATAACCGGCGGCCTCGAGGTGCTACCCGAATTCGCCGCCCTGCTGTTCGGCTTGTCGATCTACACCGCCGCCTTCATCGCCGAAGTGGTGCGCGCCGGCATCTTGGCGGTGTCGCGTGGACAGACCGAGGCGGCCTATGCGCTCGGGTTGCGGCCGCGCGCAACGCTGCGGCTGATCGTGTTGCCGCAGGCGATGCGCGTAATCGTTCCGCCGCTCACTAGCCAGTACCTCAACCTGACCAAGAACTCCTCGCTGGCAGTTGCCATCGGCTATCCCGATCTGGTGCAGGTGTTCACGGGCACGGTGCTCAATCAGACCGGGCAGGCGGTCGAGGTCGTCGCCATTACCATGGCGGTCTATCTCACCATTAGTCTCGCGACGTCGCTGTTGATGAACATCTACAACAGCCAGATTGCTCTGGTGGAAAAGTGAGGCCGGGCGCATGACCACGATGGAAGGCGACCGTGGCATCACCGATATCAAGTTCGTCCGCGCCACCGCCATCGAGGCGCGGCCGGCACCGGTGCCGATGTCCGGCGCGCGGGGTTGGATGCGCGCCAATCTACTCTCGACGCCGTTTAACATCGTGCTGACGATTTTGATCGTCCTGTTGCTTGCCTGGGTGGCCGACGAGCTCGCCAAATTTCTGATCTTCAACGCGGTGTGGAGCGGTACTGATCGGAACGCCTGCCTTGAATCCATCCAGCACCGCGAGATCGGCGCCTGTTGGCCGTTCGTTTGGGAGCGCTGGTCTTATTTCGTCTACGGCTCTTATCCGATCCCGCAACGCTGGCGGGTCGATCTGTTTTTCGTCATGCTGGCGGTCGGCGTCGTGTGGTTGCTCTGGCTTGAAGCGCCGCGCCGCGACCTCGGCCTTATCTATTCGTTCATTGTGCTGCCGGTAGCTTCCTACATTCTGCTGCATGGCTTCGAGCTCATCGGAATGCCGATGGTCGACACCGTGCTGTGGGGCGGTGTGTTGGTCACTGTCGTAGTGGCGTCGGTCGGCATCGTGCTGTCATTGCCGCTCGGCATTCTGCTCGCGCTCGGGCGCCGGTCTCGCATGCCGACGGTTAAGCTGTTCTCGGTGATGTTCATCGAGTTCGTACGCGGCGTGCCCCTCATCACCGTGCTATTTATGGCGAGCGTGATGCTGCCGCTGTTTGTGCCGGAGGCGCTCGAACCTGACAAATTGCTGCGTGCGCTGATCGGTATCGCGCTGTTCGCCTCGGCCTATATGGCAGAAGTGGTGCGGGCCGGCCTGCAGGCGATTCCCAAGGGCCAATTCGAAGGCGCCATGGCGGTGGGTCTGGGTTATTGGCAAATGATGCGACTGATCATCCTGCCGCAGGCACTCAAGATCACCATCCCCAATATCGTCAACACCTATATCGGCCTGTTCAAGGACACGACGCTGGTCTTCATCGTGGGAATTTTCGATTTCCTGCGCACAGTCGAGGTCGCGCGCATCGATCCAAAATGGGCGACGCCGGTGACCAGCACCACCGGCTATGTGGTCGCCGCCGTTTTCTATTTGGTGTTCTGCTACGGCATGTCCCGTTATGCCCGGGCAATGGAAGCTCGGCTCGCCAAGGGCGACAGTCGATGAACACCGACGGCAACAACACCCACCGAATCAAGCCGCCGCAGCTTTCCCACGACGCGGCGGTGGAGCTCATCGGCGTCAACAAATGGTTCGGCGAGTTTCATGTGCTGCGCGACATCAATCTGAAGGTGATGGGCTGCGAGCGCATCGTCATTTGCGGGCCGTCGGGCTCCGGCAAGTCAACCATGATCCGTTGCATCAACCGGCTGGAGGAGCACCAGCAGGGCCGCATCATCGTCGACGGCATCGAGCTCACCAGCGATCTCAAGAAGATCGACGAGGTGCGCCGCGATGTCGGCATGGTGTTTCAGCATTTCAATCTATTTCCACATCTGACTGTGTTGGACAATTGCACGCTGGCGCCGATCTGGGTGCGCAAAATGCCGAAGCAAGAGGCGGAAGACATCGCACTGCACTACCTCAACCGCGTCAAGATCCCAGAGCAGGCGAACAAATATCCGGGCCAGCTGTCCGGCGGCCAACAGCAAAGGGTGGCGATCGCGCGGGCGCTCTGCATGAACCCGAAGATCATGCTGTTCGATGAGCCGACCTCCGCACTCGACCCGGAAATGGTCAAGGAGGTGCTCGACACCATTGTGGCGCTGGCCCAGGACGGTATGACCATGCTGGTGGTAACTCACGAGATGGGCTTTGCCCGCGAGGTCGCGAGCCGCGTAGTGTTCATGGACATGGGGCAGATCGTCGAGGTCAACGTGCCGCACGAATTCTTCGCCCAGCCCCAGCACGAGCGGACCAAACTGTTCCTGGGCCAGATCTTGCGCTAGTGCACAAGCGGGCCTTGCGCTCGCTTCCAGGCATCGATGCCGCCTTCGACGTGGATAGTGGCGATCAACCCGGCATCCTGCGCAGCCTGCACCGCCATTGCCGAACGTTCGCCATAGGCGCAATAAAAGATGATGCGTTTGTCGGTGGCGCGCGCGAGCTCGCGCAACATGCCGCCGGCGCGGATATTTTCGGACAGGTCTGGGTAGGGCGCGTGCAAAGAGCCGGGGATGATGCCGTGCTTGAGCCTCTCGCTTGTCTCGCGCAGATCGATGAAGGCGATATCAGGCCGCCCCACGAGTGCGATCGCCTGCGTTGCGCTGAGCGCCCAGCCGCGCTTCGCAATCTCCTGCTGCGCCAGGCCGATCTTCATGTTGGAGGGCACCGCGACATCCATCATTTTCGGATTGGGCAGCTTCAAGTTGGCCATCAAAGCGATATAGTCGTCGACCGACTTCACCTGCAGGCGCGGATTGTAGCGCTTCTCCTCGCCGATTGTAGAGACGGTGTCGCCCTTGTAGTCGTGCGCCGGGAAAACCATCGTTTCATCCGGCAGCCGCAACAGCTTGCCGAAAATTGATTCATATTGAGCGCGCGCATCGCCGTTCTGGAAATCGGTGCGGCCGGTGCCGCGGATCAACAGGGTGTCGCCCGTGAACACGCGGTCGTGCATCACGAAGCTGTAGGAATCATCGGTATGGCCCGGCGTGTAGAGAACGTCGAGGCTCAGGCCCTCGACGGTGAGCTTGTCGCCCTCCGACAGCCGCATCGAGACGACGTCGGCCTTGGTGTTCTCGCCCATCACGGTGATGCAGTGGGTGCGGTCGCGCAGCGCGCCGAGGCCGGTGATGTGGTCGGCGTGCAGGTGCGTGTCGGCCGCCTTCACCAGCCGCAAGTCTAGTTCGCGGATCAATTGCAGATAGCGGTCCACCTTCTCCAGCACCGGATCGATGATCAGCGCCTCGCCGCCGGCGCGGCTGGCGAGCAGATAGCTGTAGGTACCGGACACACTGTCGAATAGTTGGCGGAAGATCATGGCGCGCCCCCATGCGAGCTTGGGCTCGCATGCAATGAATTATGAGCCGCCGATGGCGGCAATAATGCGGCCTAGCTTTTTTCCACCGGCAGGTCCGGTCTGCCACCCCATTCTGCCCACGAACCGTCGTAGATGCGAGGCAGCGGCTTGCCCAACGCCTCCAGGCCGAGCGCCAGCACGCAGGCGGTGACGCCGGAACCGCAACTCGTAATTATGGGCTTGCCGAGATCGACGCCGCGTTTGGCGAACGCTTGCACGATTTTTTCGCGTGAAGCGAGGCGGCCGTCTTCGACGATTTCGGTAAAGGGCACATTGAGAGCACCCGGCATATGGCCGGGCCGCAATTCAGGCCGTGGATCGAGCTCGGTACCGGCAAAGCGCCCGACCGAGCGTGCGTCCACCACCTGGGCGCTGCCGTCGTTGAGAGCCACCTGCACGTCGCTGATCATCGCCACCGCCCCGGTATCCAAGGTTGCATTGAACTTGCGCGGCGTGCGCTTGGGCGCGCCAGCTTCCGTCGGCCGGCCTTCGTTCTTCCAGGCCGGAAAGCCGCCGTCGAGGATGAAGACGTTCTTGACGCCGAAGATGCGGAACGTCCACCACACACGTGGTGCCGAATAGAGTCCGGTGGCGTCGTAGATCACAAGGGTGTCGGTCTCGCTGATGCCAAGGCGGCCAACCGCGTCAGCGAATTGCTTCGGCCCGGGTAGCATATGTGGCAGGTCGCAGAACTCGTCGGCGATCGCGTCGATATCGAAAAAAACCGCGCCTGGAATATGGGCGACGAGATAATCATCCTTTGCGTTGCGCTTTTGGTTCGGCAGATAATAGGAGGCGTCGACGACGACTAGATTCGGATTGCCGAACTCGTCGGCGAGCCATTCGGTCGACTTCAGCCATTTGCTTCCGGATTTCGGCTCGCTCATCAGAGTTTGCTCCCTACATCAACGCAATACGCACGCGTCGGTTCAGCTTGCCTTTCTTTTCGATCTGCGTGACGCGCACCTTGCCAATCTCCTTGGTCGCGCGCACATGAGTGCCGCCGCACGGCTGCAAATCGAAGCCGGCAATCTCGATCAGCCGCACGCGGCCTGTGCCCATCGGTGGCTTGACCGACATGGTCTTGACCAGGCCGGGATTGGCGGCGAGGTCCTCGTCGCTGATCCAACGGCTTGTGACCGCGGCGTCGTTTCCGATTATCTCGTTCACTTTCGCCGTGATCGCATCCTTGTCGAGGCCGGCCTCCGGAATGTCGAAGTCAAGCCGGCTCTCGCTCTCGCCGACCGCGCCGCCGGTCACCGCGTAAGGCAGCACCGCGGACAACAAATGCAGCGCAGTATGCATGCGCATGCGAGCATAGCGCTTATTCCAGTCAATCGTTGCCGTCACCCTATCGCCGACGGCGAGGGCAGGCGAGCCGGCCGCAGGGACGTGCGCGATCTCGGACTTTGCCGCGTCGATATAGATCGCTGTATCGATCGCGAGGCGGCAGCCGTCCGACGTCGTTAGCGTGCCGCTGTCGCCCGGCTGGCCGCCGGAGTTCGCATAGAACACGGTGCGGTCGAGCACGATGCCACCCTGCTCAGTAACCGACAGGACGCGCGCCTCGCAACTCTTCAGATAGGCGTCCGCGCGGAAAAGGCAGTCGGTCGGCATCAGATTCTCTCGAACGGGATCGGGATGCCCGATTTCCGCTCCAGCCATTCCGGTACCGGCAGATTCTTCGAGCGCAAGAAGGCTGGATTGAACAGCTTCGACTGGTAGCGCGTTCCGGAATCCGCGAGCACCGTCACAATTGTGTGACCGGGTCCGAGCTCCTTCGCAAATCGGATCGCGCCGGCGATGTTGATGCCAGACGAGCCACCGAGGCAGAGGCCTTCGTGCTCGAGCAGGTCAAACAGGATTGGCACGGCCTCCTCGTCCGGTATGAGATAAGACTTGTCTACCTTGATGTCGGCGACGATCGGCGTTTTGCGCCCGAGTCCGATGCCTTCAGTGATCGACCCGCCTTCGGTCGCTTTCACCTCGCCGTGCGCAAAAAGATTGTACATGCTGGCGCCGCGCGGGTCTGCGAGCCCAATCATGATGTCCTTTTTCTTTTCACGCAGAAAAGTCGACACCCCGGCGATAGTGCCACCGGTGCCAATGGCGCAGATGAAGGCGTCGATCGTGCCTTCGGTCTGCTGCCAAATTTCGGGACCGGTGCCGACGTAATGCGCCTTGCGGTTATCGAGATTGTTCCACTGATCGGCGAAGATGGCCCCGTTCTTCTCGCTCTTCTTGAGTTGTTCGGCCAACCGTCTGCCGACATGTTGGTAGTTGTTCGGATTGCTGAACGGGACAGCGGGAACTTCGATGAGCTCAGCGCCGCACAGGCGCAACAGGTCCTTCTTTTCCTGGCTCTGTGTTTGCGGGATGACGATGAGCGTGCGATAGTCGCGTGCGTCAGCCACAATCGCAAGACCGATGCCGGTATTTCCGGCGGTCGCTTCCACCACCAGGCCGCCGGGGTGCAACTCGCCGCGCTTCTCCGCCTCTAGGATCATCTGCAGGCCGGCGCGGTCCTTCACCGAGCCGCCCGGATTCATGAACTCCGCCTTGCCGAGAATGGTGCAGCCGGTGGTTTCACTGGCGCGTCTGAGCTTGATCAACGGTGTGTGGCCGATGGCGTCAACAATGCCGTCGCAGATCTGCATGCCGGTTCCGGGTAACCGTTGGATAACTAAAGCCTAGTGGACCCCTTTAGGAGCCGCAAGGCCGCGGGACGGGGCGGCGTAGCGCTGCTGTTGTAATTTGGCTCACTCAACTCAAATGCCCGCGGCGACAGCAAGGCTTACGAACTCATATCAGCGCAAGACCCATCCGGTTCCTTGAAATTCACCACTTTTTACCCCCGGCCGAACTTATCCGTTGAAGCCGGAGATAAGGCGGCAAAAACAAGCCCAAGGCGCACAGACAAGGGCGACATCAATTGATGTCCCTCGACGTCAATACCCTAGAGTTCGGCATATCGATCATCCGGGCGCAATATGCGCTGGAGCGCCTGAGCGGCTTCGAGCGCCGCCCGATCGAGCAGGAGGCCGCCATGCCGCTCAAGCGCGAGCGCTTCGCCGAATTCTACACGGAACTCGATGCCAGAGAGCCGATAGCAGCCGTCACGGTTTCGGGGCAGGTGAAACTGCAGCGCGAAATCGCAAGGCGGCGAGGACATGAAACCAGCCGAGGCTTTTTGCCGGTGGCGGCGCCGGCAACCGAGATCCCCGACCCCGGAACGAGTTCTATAAAAGCAATGAGGAGCTGCAGGTGGTGATAGCCGAGGCGATGCGCACCGAATACAAGATGAAGAAATACAAGATGATCTTATACAAGATGATTGTCGACGCCGTCTTGCTGTTGCAGCTCGACGACGTGCGCAACCGCCACCTACGACCGCATGGTACCGCCGGCGACCTTCAAAGGCCTTCGGCGCTGGCTGTCGCAACAGACTGATATCGCCAACCACGCCATCGAAGACCTGCCGGCCGACCGCGTCCGCTATCACGTGTGCTGGGACTCATGGCTGGCAGGCGTGGAAGATCGTCAAGCTCGCGCCCGGTCAGATGCTGGTCCCGGGCGTCATCAACCATGACACCAACGTCGCGAGAACATCATCGCCGGCACCGATTGCGGCTTTGCGCAGAGGCCGTCTATCGGCGTCGAAGCTGCAGACCATTGGCCGAAGAGGCCCGCTTGCGAGCAAGAGACTGTGGCCGTAGTCTTCGTTGACCGGTCGAAGAACCGGCGATCAGGGAGCGAGCGATCTATGAATATCAGCGCCCAGCCGCGCGGCGGCCTTGCGATTCCGTTTGATCACGCGCACCTCGACCGGCTGATGGATGAAGCCGGGATCGAACTGATACTGGCGACCTCCAAGCACAACGTGCAGTACCTGCTTGGCGGCCACCGTGCCAATTTCTTCGACTACATGGATGCGACCGGCGTCACCCGCTATTTGCCGGTGTTCGTATATCCTAAGGCCGTGCCGGAAAAGGCTGCTTATATCGGCCATCGCCTCGAGACCTTCCAGCATCAGACGAAGCCGTTGTGGACGCCGGAGACGCAGACCACTGCGAACGGTTCAGTGGAGGCAATGCAGAAGGCCTGCGACTACATCCGCAAGGCCGGATTGAAAACTAAGCGTATCGCCACCGAATTCGGCTTCCTGCCTTACGATGCCTCCAAGGTGTTGCGCGCCGCGTTCCCCGATGCCGATTGGGTTGACGCGCTGTTCGTGCTCGAGCGTCAGCGTTTAAAAAAATCGCCGGAGGAATTGAAGAATCTGAAATTCGCTTCTGAAGCTGTGATCGACGCGATGCTCGCAACGATCACGCAAACGCCGCCCGGCACCAGCAAGGCCAACGTGGTCGAGACGCTGCGGCGCGAGGAGACGCTACGCGGCCTTACTTTCGAATACTGTTTGATCACCTGCGGCACCAGCATGAACCGTGCGCCCTCCGAGCAGAAATGGGAGAAGGGCGAGATTATGTCGATCGACTCCGGCGGCAATTTCCGCAGCTATATCGGCGATGTCTGCCGTATGGCGATCCAGGGCGAGCCGGATGCCGAGCTCAACGAACTCCTCGTTGAGATCGAGAGCATCCAGCGCGCCGCGTTTAGGGCCATTCGCCCAGGCGCGCCCGGCCGCGAGGTGTATGCAGCCGCCGAGCCGTTGGTGATGAAGTCCAAGCACCACAATCATTTGGAATTTCTGGCGCATGGCATGGGTCTGGTCAGCCACGAGGCGCCACGGCTGACCGACCAGGGCCCAGTGCCTTATCCAGCCACGGATGCTGACTTGCCGTTGGAGCTCGGCTCCGTGGTGTCGGTGGAGACGACGCTCAAGCATCCAAGGCGCGGCTTCATCAAGCTCGAGGACACCGCAGTGGTAACCGAGCAGGGCCACGAGATCTACGGCGAGGGCGCGCGCGGCTGGAATAAGGCCGACACCGCAGTCCGCGGCTAGGGCTTCTTTGCGCTTATCTGCTCTGCCAGCGCGCGCAACGCGTCCGCCATCTGAACGGTGTATTCAAATCCGCTTTCGAGTCGTGCCAGCGGGCCGGCGAGGCGCTTGAGATCACGCGCGGCATGTTCCCGAATTTGCGCGAGTGCCGGCAGGGATGCAATCAACTTGCCGGCCCGCATCACCGGTACGATCAACGGCTCACCCGGCTGTCTGTCGGTTTCCAGCGATAGGATATCACCGCGCATCCGGCCGTCAGCATCGTACGTACGCCAGACTTGCTTGGCTCCCGGCCAAGTGGCTTTTCCTTCAGACAATTTGCGTTTCGGTCGGCCGACATAGCTTTGCAACTTATAGGCGCAATCGAGCGCCGGCACGTCGAGCGAAGCGGCGAGATTGACACCAATGCCGAAGCCGTCAATGGGCGTGCGGGCTTTCATCATGCCCTGCAGTATGTCCTCGTTGATGCCGCCGCTGACCAGAATGATGACTTCGCGTAGGCCGCCCTCGTCGAGAATGCGACGCACCTTGTGCGCATTGGTGATAAGATCGCCGCTGTCGATGCGTACACCGCGGATGGTAATGCCGTCGGCCTTCAGGCGAGGGGCCAGTTCGACCACTTTGCGTGCGCCTTGTTCGGTGTCGTAGGTATCAATCAGCAGGATCACGCCCTCGGGACGCGCGCGCGCGAAATTCTCGAAAGCCTGCGTCTCGTCGTCGTGTACTTGCACATAGGAATGCGCCATGGTGCCGACGATTGGAATGCCATAGCGTTTGCCGGCAAGCACGTTGGCGGCGCCGGCAAAGCCGGCGATGTAGCTGGCACGTGCCGAAAACAATCCGGCTTCCGCGCCATGCGCAGTACGTAGGCCGAAATCGGAGAGGATTTTCCCCGGCGCGGCTAACACCATGCGCGCGGCCTTCGAGGCGACCAGCGTCTGATAGTGCAGAATGTTGATCAACCGCGTCTCCACCAACTGGGCCTGCGGCAGTGGCGCGGTGATGCGGATGAGCGGTTCGCTCGGGAAACACACACTGCCCTCCGGAATTGCATGCACGTCGCCAGTGAATCGGAAGCCAGCGAGGTAATCGAATAGGCTCTGATTGAAACGCCCGGTGCTTTTCAGCCAGTCGATCTCGGCATCGGAGAAATGTAGCGTCGTCAGGTAGTCGATGGCATCGGCAAGCCCGGCGGCGAGTAGGAACGAGCGTCGCGCCGGCAGCCGGCGCACGAAAAACTCGAACACCGCCTCGCCGTTCTCGCCGCGATCCAGGTAGGCCTGGATCATATTGAGTTCGTAGAGATCAGTGAGGAGGGGCGAGCTTGAGGGCGTCATGACGCCTCGTGACGGGCGGATAAAAAGGGCGGTGGAGGGAAAGAATGGCTCCCGGGCCGGCTCTCCGGACCGTGTAAATTCAATAGCTTACAGTGGCTAACTGATACAAGCGCGCGCATTCGAGCTGGAGGGCCTTCCGGCGCATCGGCTAACCAGTTGCGCTGACGTCAAGCGAAGCGCCGTCCCGCAGTAACTCATTACAGTCGGGAAGGGAACGCGACTGCCGGCGACGGAGTTCGGGGGTGTTGTCGGTTGGCCAATCCACCACAAAGGGCCCCCCTCGCGATCACTGTGTGGCAAAATTGCGGTTGTCCCCGTTTTTCACAACGTCAGAACTGACTCGCTAGGCCAAAAGTTCCAAAATTCTACAGCTCGTGCGGGACTCGCAAAACAAGAAACGAATTGCTCGAATTCACGCGACTCGGAACATTCATAGCGATGTTCATATTTTGGTCTTACTTCTGACCAACGCTAGCGCGAAACCTGCACCCAACTATAATTATCACGTCAGCGACGCTTCGCAGTGATGCAGTGCTGCTTCGGGGGGACGAATGCGATGCTAGTTCTATGGGTACGGAGGCCTGAACATTCATTTGATCTCACATCGTGGATCCGGCAAGGCCTCCGCTTCTGTTTGAGTTTTTTTTCAATTAAGTCTGTGGCGCGGCGGCCAGTATTTTACACCGGTCTACTCACATTGAGTGCAGTACTTGCAGCGGTGACTGCGGAGGTCCAACAGGTTGCCGCGCAGGATATTCCAAAGTCTCTACGGCCGACGGGCACCGAAGAAGCAATCAGGGCTACTAAGAACAATTGGACGGTTGGCGTCGTTGGCGGGCTCATCGATGGGACGTATATGCGTTTTGCGGTCGAGCTCGCGAGTGCGCTTGATGACGGCGATAATCTTCGCATTTTGCCTATCGTCTCATTTGGTGCTGCTTCCAATTTGGACGATTTGCTTTACCTGCGCGGCATTGACGTGGCGGTCACGCAATCAGACGTATTCGAATATTTTCGCACCGTCCGCAAGACACCCAACCTAAATAAGCGCGTTAGTTATGTGATTCGCCTGCCGGTCTCTGAAGTGCATGTTCTTGCTCGTGACGACATAGCGAGTATCGAGGATCTGCGCGGAAAGAAGGTCAACCTAGGACCGGACGGGAGCGCATCTAGTTTGACTGGCTCAATCATATTTCAACGTCTTGGGATTCCGATCCAACAAACAAATTTCAACAACGAGACCGCGTTTGCGAAGCTCAAAACGGGGGAACTGTCCGCTCTTATTCGCGTGGTGGGCAAGCCCGTCGATGCACTCGTAAAAATCCCGCCGAACTCTGGTTTACATTTGATCTCCGTTCCATTCTCTAAAAAATTCGCCGACTATTACACTCTCGGCGAATTTTCGAGCCAGGAATATCCAACGCTACTTTCTCCCGGGCAGCAGATCGATACGATTGCTGTTCCGGCAGTCCTCGCTGTCTTCAATTGGGATCCCAATAAAGACCGATATCGACGGGTGAGGCGTTTCGTCGAACGTTTATTCGATAATTGGAGCAAATTCCAGGAGCCTCCGTTCCATCCAAAATGGCGCGATGTCAATCTCGCGGCCACGGTTCCTGGTTGGACTCGCTTCAGCGTCGCAGAGGAGATGCTTCAACGCCTCGCAAAGAAGGACCTGACATCGCAGCAGGCACTTAAACGAGATTTCGCAACGTTTTTGGACCAATCAGGTTCGGACGCGCGGCGGCTGACAGATGCCGAACGTGAGAATCTGTTTCGCAACTTCATGTTATGGCGGCAGGCGCACACAAACGAGAATCATTGAAAGTGCAGGTTAGGGTAACCCCAGTCGCGGATGCCCAAAGGCGGGCTTCATGAGTAATCCAGTCAGCCGATTATCGCATACGGATCAGATCTCGGCCTATGCGCCTAAGCGTGTACGCGGGCTCGAGGTAGTAGGGATCAGACAAAGTCTGGCGCCGCAAAGATTGCAACTCGGCGATGAAATAGTGAGGGCCGAACCTGAAGACATTCGCGGGGAGGAATCATTCCGCGTCCCGAACTGTCTTGAACCGGTAGTAATGCCAGATCCGCCGCGAGCATCGTTGCTGCGCATCTTGGCGCAAAATTTTGTGCAAAGTGGCCGAGTGGCGGGCGGATACTTT
>Ga0207743_1000030_pt1 | contig 21374 bp, 20 predicted proteins | sample LuqExpMetageno55_FD_187813 | JGI IMG/M metagenome (GOLD analysis project Ga0207743, IMG submission 187813) | Tropical forest soil microbial communities from Luquillo Experimental Forest, Puerto Rico - Sample 55 (SPAdes) | ecosystem: Environmental > Terrestrial > Soil > Tropical forest ... | reverse complement strand
CAAGACCAAGCGCAAGGATGACGAGAAGCCGCCGATCAAACGCACCGTGACGGTCGCCGCAGCTGACATTAGTGCCTCGCGCGGGGCCTATACCCGCCGCTATGCGGTCAATGCTGGTGTGCAAATGGCGCGTGACCTCGTTAACGAGCCGGCCAACGTGCTCTACCCGGAAGAGTTTGCCCGCCGGACCGGTGCACTGAAGAAACTCGGCGTCGCGGTCGAAGTTCTCGACCGCAAGGCGATGCGCAAGCTCGGTATGAACGCGCTGCTCGGCGTCGCGCAAGGATCGGCCCACGATGGCCGCGTCGTGGTAATGCGCTGGAATGGTGGACGCAAAGGTGACGCGCCGGTCGCCTTCATCGGCAAAGGCGTCTGTTTCGACAGCGGTGGCATCTCGATCAAGCCGGCCACCGGCATGGAGGACATGAAGGGCGACATGGCGGGTGCGGCCTGCGTCACCGGTCTGATGCACACGCTGGCCGCGCGCAAGGCGCGCGTCAACGCAGTGGGGCTGATTGGCCTAGTGGAAAACATGCCGGGTGGTAACGCGCAGCGGCCTGGTGACATCGTCACCTCGATGTCCGGGCAGACCATAGAGATCATCAATACCGACGCCGAAGGTCGTCTCGTGTTGTCCGACGTGATCTGGTATACGGCCAAGCGCTTCAAGCCGAAATTCATGGTGGATCTGGCGACGCTCACCGGCGCCATAGTCGTCGCGCTTGGGCATGAATATGCTGGCATGTTTGCTAACAACGACAAGCTCGCCGAGCGGCTGACCAAGGTCGGCGAAGAAACCGGCGAACTGGTTTGGCGCATGCCGCTCGGGAAGGAATATGACAAGCAAATTGATTCAAAGTTCGCCGACATGAAAAACACCGGTGGTCGCATGGGCGGCGCTATCACCGCAGCGCAGTTCATCCAACGCTTTGTGGATGACAAGATGCCTTGGGCGCACCTCGACATAGCCGGCACCGGCTTCGACTCGCGGCAGACCGACACCAACAAGAGTTGGGGCTCGGGCTGGGGCGTGCGGCTTTTGGATAAATTGGTGGCCGATTATTACGAGCGCTGACACGCCATGACCGAAATGCTGTTCTATCATCTGCAGGGCCAGAAGCTCGAAGGCGTGTTGCCCGGGATGCTGGAGAAGTCGCTCGAGCGCGGTTGGAAGGTGATCGTGCAGGGCGCCTCGGAGGAGCGCATCGAGGCACTTGACGCACATCTGTGGACCTACCGCGACGACGGTTTCCTGCCGCACGGTACCTGGCGCGAGCCGAATGCTGCGGCCCAGCCGGTGCTACTGACGCTGACCGACAACAATCCCAATGGCGCCACTGTACGTTTCCTGATCGATGGTGCACCGGTGCCCGCGGACGCCGTGTCCTATCAGCGCATCGTGCTGTTGTTCGACGGCGAGGACGAGGATGCAGTAGTTGCCGCGCGCAGCCATTGGAGCGATGCCAAAGCCAAGGGTTTCGTGGCGACCTACTGGCAACCAGACGGGCAGGGGCGCTGGGCTAAGAAGGCGTGAACGAGTAGGCCAATGACCGATCGGCTAATGCGCTAGTCGAACTGGTTAACTCATTGGCAGGCCTTGGCTTGTCACCGCCATCGTGATGACGCAAAATACCTATTAAGGGACAAGCGCATAGATCGCTCGGGGAGATCAGCTTGCACCGTCGCAGTGGATATCGGATCGCGCTTGTCTGGGCCGCCGTTTTGGCTATCGCCGGGTGCAAGAACTCCGCGCAAGTTTTCCAGGACAAAAACGAAGGCGGCTGGTTCTCCAAGCCGCTTGACCTGTTTGCAAAGCCGTCCTGGGGGAGTAGCACGACGGACGCAAAAAATTACTCGCTCGGCCCGTCTGGGCCGATTGGACCCCAGGAGCTGGTCGGCGCTGATGGCCGCTGCAGCCCGAATGCGACAGCGCTTGCGGAGGTCCCGTCACAGTCTGCAGCTGCGGCGGCGGCCGCTCCGAAGGACGCCGGCCAGCCGGCAACTGGTCCGGCGGTAATGGGCGGCATCGCCCTAGGTATGAGCGAATGCGATGTGGTGCGCCGCGCCGGCCTGCCGGGCAATGTGAACATCAGCGCCGGCGATAAAGGTGAACGCCTGGTTGTACTGAGCTACCTGACCGGGCCCTGGCCCGGCATCTACACATTCGATTCCGGCCGCTTGACGATTGTTGACCGCGCTCCCGAACCGCCGGCGCAGCCCAAGCAGGTAAAGACCAAGAAGCAGGTGAAACCGAAGACCGTGACGGCGGCTCCGGTCGAGCGCGCCTACGTCCAGTAGGCCAGAGCGGTCTCGATCGCCGCGTTCGCGGCGAGCCTTTCGCCTTCCGGTGAGGCAATCGCGGCGAGAATTTGCGCGCGGCTTCTCGCTAGCTTGGCCGCGCGCGCAAAATCGCGCGAACCAGGCCGCCATCGGTCGGTCAGCGTAGTATCCAGCGTTTCGAGCTGACCCGAGAGTGGTGCGAGCGCGCTTCCGCCTGCGCCGCTGCTGTCTCCATGGTGTCAGCCGAGCGCGTCCGCTACCGACTTGCCGCACTCGACCGTGTTGGCCAACCCTTTCAGATCGCGGGTTCGCAGTTTCGGTTCCGCCAGAACCTTTTCAATCGACCTGACGATCGCCTTGGCGGCGTCGGTCTCACCGAGATGCTCAAGCATCATGGCGCCCGACCAGATCTGACCGATCGGATTGGCGATGCCCTGGCCCGCGATGTCCGGCGCCGAGCCGTGCACCGGTTCGAACACCGACGGATATTCGCGCTCGGGATTGATGTTGCCGGATGGCGCGATGCCGATGGTGCCGGTGCAGGCGGGGCCCAAGTCCGATAGGATGTCGCCGAACAAATTGGAGCCGACGACAACGTTGAACTTGTCCGGATTGAGTACGAAGTGCGCGGTTAGGATGTCGATGTGGAACTGGTTCCATTTCACGTCGGGATAGGACTTGGCGACTTCACGCACGCGCTCGTCCCAGTACGGCATTGTGATGGCGATGCCGTTTGATTTGGTGGCCGAGGTGAGGTGCTTCTTTGGAGTGGAACGCGCGAGTTCGAAGGCGAATTTCAGCACGCGGTCGACGCCGGTGCGGCTCATCACCGTCTCCTGCATCACCACTTCGCGCTCGGTGCCGGCGAACATGCGGCCGCCGATCGCAGAATATTCACCTTCGGTGTTCTCACGCACCACCCAGAAGTCGATGTCGCCTGGCTTGCGGTTGGCGAGCGGCGAGGGCACACCGGGCATCAGGCGCACCGGTCGCAGGTTGACGTACTGATCAAACTCGCGGCGGAAGAGGATCAGCGACCCCCACAGGGAGACGTGGTCCGGCACCCTGTCGGGCATGCCGACGGCACCGAAGTAGATCGCATCGTGTTTTCCGACTTGGTCCTTCCAATCTTCCGGCATCATGCGGCCGTATTTTTCGTAATAGTCGCAGCTCGCAAAGTCGAAATTTTCGAGCCGCAGCTCGAAACCAAACTTCTTGGCTGCCGCCTCCAGCACGCGCACTCCCTCTGGCACCACTTCCTTGCCAATGCCATCGCCTGGAATGACCGCGATGCGGTGAACGCGATTGGTCTTCATAGAGATCCTCGTCAACTCAATGTGCGCAAACCGCCTTGCCCGGTTTCTCGCTGGTAAATGATCAGATCGAAGCTCGGTGTCGCATCGTTGCCGAGCACCGCGCTCAGCATGGTGTGAGCCTGGCCGCGGTGGTGGGTCTGGTGGTTGAAGAAATGGTCGAGTGCCGGTGCCAGTACCTGCTCGATGTCGGTCGGTTTGCTGAAGGTGCGGTAGCGGATAGTGCGTGATAGGTCGGCCTCGGTGAGAGACTCAACATAACGGCTGATGCGTTCATCTTCGACGCGACGCTCCGCACGCAAGGAGGCGAAGTCGGCGTGCAGAATCTGATCAAGGGTTTTTGGTAGCTCGCCGTTGCCGGTAAAACGGTGCATCCAGATACGATCGCCGACCAACAGATGGTTAAGCGTGCCGTGCAGTGACTTGAAGAAGGCGCCGCGGTTGGCGCGGTACTCGGCATCGGATAGTTTGGCGGCCGCGCCATAGAGCCGCTCGTTGCACCAGGTGTTGTAATCGGCAAACATCGTGTAGCGCGATTTCATGCACTGCTCCTCGTTCATTGCTCCTCGTTGCCTAGGCGGGTGATCTTGCCGCGCAAAACGCCCCCCGGTATAAGCCGCGCAACTTTAAGACACCAATCAAAGCCGGCAAACACTTCGATTAATAACAGTGAAGGATGGTCTGATGGCGCTCGAGCGCACTTTTTCCATCATCAAACCGGACGCCACCACGCGCAATCTGACCGGCGCCATCAACGCCATGATCGAGGAGGCGGGCCTGCGCATTGTCGCGCAGAAACGCGTGCGAATCTCGTTGCCGCAGGCGCGAGAGTTCTACGCGGTGCACAAGGAGCGGCCGTTCTTCAAGGAGTTGGTAGACTTCATGGTGTCGGGCCCAGTGGTCGTGCAGGTGCTAGAGGGTGAGAACGCGATTGCTCGCTATCGCGAGCTCATGGGCGCGACTGATCCGGCCAAGGCCGCCGCCGGCACGATACGCAAGGTGCACGCGAAGTCGATCGGCGAAAACTCCGTGCACGGTTCCGACGCGCCAGAGACCGCGGCGCGCGAAATCGCGCAGTTCTTCTCTGAAAACGAGATCGTCGGCTAAGCCGGCGTAGCCTAATCTTTCCTGCCGCCAGGATGATACGTCGCGGCGCTCGACCGGCGCCAAATTGGCGCGGTGGAAAGCGAAGTCTGAGGTTCCCTGCGGCGAAACTGCCGTTTCCGAATCAACGCCTTCGCGGTGGCAACAATCGTCTCTATAATGAACCGGCGCATGAATCATACCACCCGTCTCAGCGGAGCTAAGCGGATCGGCTATTCGGCCTGCCCGCACGACTGCCCCTCGACCTGCGCGCTGGAAGTCGAACTTATCGACGAGCGCACCATCGGGCGCGTGCACGGTTCCAAGGACAACGATTACACGGCCGGCGTAATCTGCGCGAAGGTCGCACGCTATGCCGAGCGCGAACATCACAAGAACCGGCTGCTGCATCCGCTATTGCGCACGGGGCCTAAAGGCTCCGGCCAGTTCAAGCAGATTTCCTGGGATGAGGCGCTTGATCGCGTCGCCGAGAAATTTCTCGAGGTTGAGCGGCGCGACGGCGCCGAGTCCGTATGGCCATACTATTACGCTGGCACTATGGGCCTGGTAATGCGCGACGGCATCAACCGCCTGCGCCACGCCAAGAAATACTCCGGCTTCCATTCTTCGATCTGCGTAAATCCAGCCTATTCCGGCTTTGCCGCCGGCGTCGGCACCATCGCCGGCGTCGATCCGCGCGAAATGGCGAGGTCCGATCTGGTGGTGATCTGGGGCACCAACGCGGTGAACACGCAGGTCAATGTAATGACGCACGCGATTCGCGCGCGCAAAGAGCGTGGGGCCAAGATCGCGGCGGTCGACGTCTACATGAACGGTACCATGCAGCAGGCCGACGTACCGATACTGGTAAAACCCGGCACCGATGGTGCGCTGGCCTGTGCTGTGATGCATTGCCTGTTCCGCGACGGCAAGGCCGACTGGGATTATCTCGACAAATACACTGATGCGCCGCGTGAACTGGAGGCGCATCTGCGCTCGCGCGATCCCAAGTGGGCGTCCGAAATCACCGGCACGCCGGTCGCGATCATCGAGGAGTTCGCCAAGCTGATCGGCGAGTGCAAGCGCGCTTTCTTTCGGCTCGGCTACGGCTTCTCGCGCTCGCGCAACGGCGCCGCCAACATGCATGCGGCAAGCTGCATCCCGACGGTGACCGGCGCGTGGCAGCTTGAGGGCGGTGGCGCTTTCCACATCAATGCGGACATTTTCAAGCTCGACAAGACGCTCATCGAAGGACTCGATGTCTGGGACCGCTCGGTACGGATGCTCGATCAATCTCGCATCGGTGCCATATTGACCGGCGATCACGACGCCCTACGCGGCGGGCCGCCAGTCAATGCGTTGATTATCCAGAATACCAATCCGGTCTCGGTCTGCCCAGACCAGAACACGGTGAAGCGCGGCTTCGCGCGCGAAGACCTATTCGTCTCCGTGCACGAGCAATTCTTGACCGAGACCGCGCTGATGGCCGACGTCGTGCTGCCGGCGACCACGTTCCTCGAGCACGACGACATCTATCGCGGCGGCGGCCACCAATACATCATTTTCGGGCCGAAGTTGGTCGAGCCGCCGGGCGAGTGCCGCAATAATCACGAAGTGATTACGGCGCTCGCCAAGCGCGTTGGTGCCGAGCACCGCGGCTTTAGCATGAGCCCGCGCCAACTGATCGACCAGATGCTGCAGGTATCGAAGCGCGGCACGCTGGCCGAGCTTGATGTCAACCGCTGGATTGACTGCCAGCCGCCGTTCCGGAAATCGCACTTTCTCGATGGCTTCCATTGGCCGGACGGCAAATTCCACTTCAAGCCAGATTGGAAGAACGTGCCGTTCCGCAGCCCTTATCATGGCGGGCCGGTCGATGAGATGCCGAAGCTGCCTGACCATTGGACGATTATCGAGCAAGCAGATGAGGAACATCCCTTCCGCTTAGCCACGTCGCCGGCGCGCGGCTTTCTCAATTCGACGTTCAACGAAACGCCCACTTCGCTCGCGCAAGAGCGGCGGCCGACCGTTATGATCCATCCCGACGATGCCAAGGAACAAGGCATCGGTGATGGCGATTACGTCGTCCTCGGCAATACGCGTGGGCAAGTTCGGTTGCACGCCAAACTATTTGATGGAGTGTGGCGCGGTGTGCTGATTGCCGAGTCGATCTGGCCAAACGCGGCCTACGCTGACGGCTGCGGCATCAACTCGCTGACGGGCGCGGACGAGATCGCACCCTACGGCGGAGCAGCCGTCCACGACAGCAAGGTGTGGATCAAGCGAATCGGTGGCCAATATGAAACCCACGCGCCGAATAGGCTGGCGGGTGGGCTCTACAGTAAAGGCAAACTGGAGGGCGCCTAGAGTTGCTCGCCGGTCATGCGATCTACCGGATGGGGGCTGCCGCCGCGGATGGGGATTAAGAAGGTTACCACTGCGATCAGCGCTGACCCGCGTCACCATCGGCGTCACATTTGTGATGCGCGTGTGGGGAAAACTCAAAGTCGGCGCCGCGGCGGTCCCGCCAATGTGAGTGGCCAAAAACGGTGATGGCCAAGAACATGGAGCCTGCAGTCTTCATTCCTCTGTCGCCAATGTTCCTGGAGAGGTTGGCGGCGTAGGCATCATTAGCGGGCTATTCGCCACTTCTTCGGGGTCGCACTCGCCATCGACATGCTGATCGCGATGCAGTGCACTGGGCAAAGGGCTACGCGGCCGGAATACGTCCTCGATCTCGCGCCACGATTCTAAATCTACCAGTCCCGGCAAAAGTTAGTTTTCGTTTCCGCCGGTCCCCGAAAATTATAACACCGGTACCGCGAAAGGGCGGTGCGGAAATCAGTCGGATGGAACAAGAGCGGCCGGGTCAGGTATCGGCTGCCCATCGATGAGGCAGCGCCCGTTTTCGACGCGTACCCGACCTTCGGCGACCAGTTTGAGTGCCAACGGATAGATGCGGTGCTCGACCTTCAGCACACGCGTGGCGAGCGCTGCTTCGGTGTCGTCGGGCCGGACGGTCACCGCGCCCTGGGCGAGGATCGGGCCGGCATCAATCTCGGGTACCACGAAATGCACAGTCGCGCCGTGCACCTTCGCGCCCGCTTGGATGGCCCGCTTGTGGGTGTTGAGGCCCTTGAAGGCTGGCAGCAGGGCAGGGTGGATATTGATCATGCGGCCCTGCCAGTGCTCGACAAAGGGTGCGGTTAAAAGCCGCATGAAGCCGGCGAGGCAGACAAATTCGATGTGCTGCTCGTCCAGCACGGTCTGCATGGCGGCATCGAAGGCGGTGCGGTCCTTGCCGTAAGCCTTGTGGTCGACGATCGCCGTGGCAATGCCAGCCGCGCTCGCGGTATTGAGGCCCGCGGCATCCGGCCGGTTCGACAGCACCAGCACGATCTCGGCCGGATAATTAGGATCCCTAGCCGCCTCGATAAGCGCTGCCATGTTGGAGCCGCGCCCGGAAATGAGCACAGCGACGCGCTTGCGACTCATCCAGATCACTCCGCGAGATCGAGCTTGCCGTCGTAGACGACGCGCGGCTCGCCGTCCGCGCGCACCACTTCGCCAATGGCGAGGGCTTTCTCGCCCGCGTCGGTGAAAGCCTTCGTGACTGCGGCGGCATCCTTGGGCGCGGCAATCGCGATCATGCCGATGCCGCAATTGAACGTGCGAAGCATCTCGTTCTGCGCAATGCCGCCTTCGTTCGCCAGCCACTTGAACACGGGCAGGACCGTCACGCGCGCAAGATCGATGCGCGCACCCAAGCCGTCCGGAAGCACGCGCGGAATATTGTCGGGAAATCCGCCCCCTGTGAGATGCGCCAGTCCCTTCACGGCTTTTGTCGTGCGGATCACGACCAGGCACGATTTTACGTAGATCCGCGTCGGCGTGAGGATCGCTTCACCCAATGTCTGCGCATTGGCAAAGGGCGCCGGATTTTCCCACCCTAGCTCGGATTTCTCCACGACCTTGCGCAGCAGCGAATAGCCGTTGGAGTGTACGCCTGAGGAGGCGAGGCCGATGATCACGTCGCCCGCCGCGATATCGAGTCGCGGGAGCAGCGCATTGCGCTCGGCGGCGCCAACCGCGAAGCCGGCGAGATCGTAGTCGTCTTCCTGATAGACGCCCGGCATCTCAGCCGTCTCGCCGCCGATCAGCGCGCAGCCGGCCTCCTTGCAGCCGAGCACGATGCCGGCGACCACCGCGGCACCGATTTCTGGCTCGAGTTTCCCACATGCAAAGTAGTCAAGGAAGAACAGGGGCTCGGCGCCTTGCACCACTAGATCGTTCACGCTCATGGCGACGAGGTCGATGCCAATGGTGTTGTGGCGGTCGGTCTCGATGGCAATCTTGACCTTGGTGCCGACGCCGTCCGTGGCCGCCACCAGCACCGGGTCGCTGAAGCCACAGCGCTTGAGGTCGAAAAGGCCGCCGAAGCCGCCGATTTCCGCGTCCGCCCCGGCGCGCTTGGTGGTGCGCACCAACGGCTTGATCAGCTCTACCATCCGGTTGCCAGCATCAATATCGACACCGACCTGCGCGTAAGTGAGCCCGCGCTTCTTGTCTGCCATGACGGCGGTCCTACGTTGAAAACGCACGTCGCGCAATGGTGCGCGCGCCGTTATACTCTGCCGCAATTGCTACAATTCCGGGTCGGATCGGACCACTTCACGCCGGGACTGTGCTTGAGTATTCCAAACCTCATAACGCTGGGGCGCATTTTGCTGGTGCCGTTCGTGGTTTGGGCGATCGCATCGGGCGCGATGTGGATTGCCTTCGTGCTGTTCCTGGCGGCCGGGGCGAGTGACGCCGTCGACGGCTTCCTCGCCAAGCGCTTTCACATGACCAGCGAACTCGGCTCCTACCTCGACCCGCTCGCCGACAAGGCTCTGATCGTCTCGATCTATCTTAGCCTCGGCATAAACGGCTTTATCCCGGGCTGGCTGGTGATCTTGGTAGTCTCGCGCGATATCTTGATCGTCGGTGGAATCCTACTAGCCTGGCTGATCGGCAGTCCGCTTAAGATCCGGCCTCTTGTGGTCTCCAAGCTCAATACAGTGGCGCAGATCCTGTTTGCTTGTGTAGTGCTCGGCTCGCTCGGCTTCGCCATCCAGGTAGATACGCTCAAGCTGGTATTGATGGGGCTGGTTGCGGCCCTGACCTTGCTTTCGGTCGGCGCCTACGTGGCCGAGTGGGTGCGTCACATGAACAGCGCAACGACCGGACCGTGAGCCAGCGCGCACGAACCCGTCCGCGTCCCGAGGCGGCCGAGGTCGGCATGCCTTCCGAGCGGCAGGTGCTGTTCTGGCTCGCGCTTCTTGCCTTTGGCTATGTGTTCGGCTTCGTCGGCCTCTTGGTCCGCTGCAACGATCGGCGTGCTAGTGCGCTTTGGCTTGCAACGCTATAGCGAGAGTGCGCTCTACACCGGTGACTCAGGTTAAGAGGCATGCAAAGTTCGGTCATTCCGCGTCAACTGGTACTCGCGCTCGATCACGCCGAAAGTTTCGCGCGCGAGGACTTCTTGATCGGTCCCTCGAATATCGCGGCACTTACGCTCATCGAGCGCTGGCCGGATTGGCCGGACCGCATCGTGGCACTGATCGGCCCGGAAGGCTGCGGCAAGAGCCATCTTGCCGCAATTTGGGCGAAGGCGACCGGCGCGCGCGTGCTGACGGCGAAATTGCTGGAGGAGAGCGGATTGCCGACGGCCTTGGCCACCGGCGCGCTGGTGCTGGAGGATCTGGCCTTTGCCGGACTCGACGAGCGTGCGCTGTTTCATCTCGTTAATCTCGCGCGTGAGCAGGGCGCCTATATGCTCATCACCTCGCGCTCGCCTTTGACCACATTTCCGGTGGTGATCCATGATCTTGCGTCACGCATGCGCGCGATTCCCAGCGTTTCACTCGCAGCGCCCGACGATTCGCTGCTGCGCTCGCTGATTGTAAAGCTTGCCGCCGACCGGCAGCTCAACGTTGACGATGCGCTGGTGAACTATGTCGCCAACCGCATCGAGCGTTCGTTCGTCGGCGCGCGCACGGCGGTCGCTCGGCTCGATGAGGAGGCGATGCGCCAACATCGCCCAATAACCCGGGCACTTGCCGCCAAGCTTTTCCGTGAAATTTCCGCTTAACGACATCGGTGACGTTTACTTGACGAAACGCGCCAGCTGGCGCGAACTGTCATCCAGCGGCCATTTTCTTGGCTAGGGATTCGGCCTTTCAGGCTTCACTTACGATGGCAGATCGAGCACAAGCTATTGCACCAGTTGATGAAATCGCTTCGTTCGGCGACCCGAACGCCGCCGCTCGTGCGTCGGCTGAGGGCCTAACCGCGAAGCCGCAAAGGTTCATCAATCGCGAACTGTCTTGGCTGCATTTCAATCGCCGCGTCCTGGACGAGGCCGCCAACGAGAGCCATCCGCTGCTCGAGCGGGTACGCTTCCTGTCAATCTCGGCCAACAACCTCGACGAATTTTTCATGGTGCGCGTCGCCGGCCTGAAGGGACAGGTGCGTCAGGGTATCACAACGCGCAGCCCCGATGGCTTGACGCCGAGCGAGCAGCTTGCGCGCATCGGCGAAGCGGTCGTGAGCCTCGCTTATGATCAGCAGCAGCGCTGGATCGAGTTGCGGCTGGAGCTCGCCGCCGCCGATGTCACGCTGGTCGGCGGCGCCGACCTGACGAAATTCGAGCGTTCCTGGCTCGAGGAACGCTTCCTTACCCACGTCTTCCCGCTCTTGACGCCGCTCGCCATTGATCCCGCGCATCCGTTCCCGTTCATTCCGAACCTTGCCTTCTCGATCGCGCTGCAGCTCGCGCGCGTGCGCGACGGTAAGGCAATGAACGCGCTGATCCGCATGCCACAGAAGATCGAGCGCTTTATCAGGCTGCCGAGCACGAAAGGAATTCGCCTGATCACGCTTGAGGCGGCGACCGTGCTGTTCATCGGCCGGTTGTTTCCGGGCTACACGGTCAAGGGCCACGGTGCCTTCCGTGCCATCCGTGACTCCGAAGTCGAAATCGAAGAAGAGGCCGAGGATCTGGTGCGGCTGTTCGAGACGGCGCTCAAACAGCGCCGGCGCGGTTCGGTAATCCGCCTCGAACTGAGTGCCTCGATGTCGAGCGAGCTATGCGGCTTCGTGCAGCGCGCGCTCGCGGTCAGCGACGATGAAGTGTTCATGGTCGACGGCGTGCTGGCGCTCAATGATCTCTCGCAGCTTACCAAGCTCGATCGCCCCGATCTCGAATTCGTGCCTTACAATCCCCGCTATCCCGAGCGCATCCGCGATCATGGCGGCGACTGCTTCGCCGCTATACGGCAGAAAGACTTGATCGTCCACCATCCTTATGAATCCTTCGACGTCGTGGTGCAGTTCCTGCAGCAGGCCGCACGCGATCCCGACGTGATCACGATCAAGCAGACGCTCTATCGCACGTCGGCGGAGTCGCCGATCGTGAAGACGCTGGTCGAGGCTGCCGAGGCCGGCAAGTCGGTCACCGCGCTGATCGAACTCAAGGCACGCTTCGACGAGGAGGCTAATATCCGTTGGGCGCGCGACCTCGAGCGCGCCGGCGCGCAGGTTGTTTACGGCTTTATCGAACTGAAAACGCACGCCAAGCTGTCATTGGTCGTGCGGCGCGAAGCGGGCGCGCTCGCTACTTACGTGCATGCCGGCACCGGCAATTATCATTCGGTCACGGCGCGTATCTATACTGACCTTTCCTTTTTCACCGCCGATGCGGTGATCGGCCGCGACGTAGCCCGCATCTTCAACTACATCACCGGCTATGCCGAGCCGGCCGAGCTCGAGCAGATCGCCATCTCACCTATCAACCTGCGCCAGCGTATTCTCGACCACATAGAGCAGGAGATCGGCCACGCTAGGGCAGGCAGGCCGGCGGTGATTTGGATGAAGATGAACGCGCTGGTCGATCCTGGCATCATTGACGCGCTTTACGAAGCATCTGGCGCCGGCGTGCAGATAGATCTGGTGGTGCGCGGCATCTGCTGCCTACGACCGAGCGTGCCCGGTCTGTCGGACAATATCCGCGTAAAATCGATCGTCGGCCGGTTCCTCGAACATGGCCGCATCTATTGCTTCGGTGCCGGTCACGGCCTGCCGCATGCGGAGGCGGCGGTATACATCTCGTCCGCCGACATGATGCCGCGCAATCTGGACCGCCGAGTCGAGGCGCTGTGCCCGATTCTCAATCCGACCGTGCACGAGCAGGTGCTCGGCCAGATCATGGTCGCAAACTTCAAGGATAACGAGCAAAGTTGGACGCTCTTGCCGGACGGCAGTTCCATGCGCATAAAGGCCGCGCCGGGCGAGGAACCATTCAACGCCCACAAGTATTTCATGACCAATCCGAGCCTGTCGGGCCGTGGGAAATCGCTCAAAGAGTCGTCGCCGCGGAGCCTTATACGCCGTCTCATCGAGGGCGCGTAAGCGCTCGCGCTCCATCCGTCATCCGCTTGCGATCATGAACGCGGTCAAGGGCCGGCTCGACCACGGGCCGCCGATAGCTGTTATTGATATCGGCTCAAACTCGATTCGCCTCGTCATCTACGAGGGGCTGACGCGAGCGCCGACGCCAATTTTCAACGAAAAGGTGCTCGCCGGTCTCGGTCGCCAAGTGCAGTCGACCGGTCTTTTGGCGCCGGACGCTGTTGACACCGCGCTCGAAACCCTCAAGCGTTTCCGCGCGCTATGCGACACGTTACACGTCCGCCGCATCTGGGCGATCGCCACTGCGGCCTGCCGCGATGCGCGCAACGGCCGCGCTTTCACCGAAGAGGCCGAGCGCATTTGCTGCACCCCGATCACCATCCTGTCGGGCAAACGCGAGGCGCATCTCACCGGCCTCGGCGTCGTGTCCGGTATTCACAAGCCGGACGGCATCGTCGGCGACCTCGGCGGCGGCTCGCTCGAACTAATCGACATTCACGGCTCACGCGTGCGCGGCGGTGTAACGCTGCCGCTCGGCGGACTGGCGCTGCAGGATCTCACGGGCAAGTCGCTCAGGAAGGCGGAAAAGATCGTCCAGTACTACCTGGAGAACCTCGACATGCTGAAGGTGGGCGAGGGCCGCACACTCTACGCGGTCGGTGGGACCTGGCGTGCGCTCGCTCGGCTGCATATGTGGCAGACCGGCTACCCGTTCCACGTCATGCACAATTATCGCATTTCGGCGCGCGAGGCGCTCGAGTTCTCGCGGCTGGTGCACCGGGTCGATACCGAGACGCTATCCAAGATCGAAGTCGTCAACGCCGCCCGCCGGCCGCTGCTCGCATATGCCGCGCTGGTCATGGAACACCTCGTGCGTTCCATCAAGCCGGAGCAGGTGATCATCTCGGTGCTGGGCGTGCGCGAGGGACTCCTTTATTCGCTGCTTAACCCGAGCGAACGCGCGCGCGATCCGCTGATCTCGGCCGCGGCCGATCTCAACGTGCTGCGCTCGCGCTCGCCGCGTCACGGCATGGAACTGATCGAATGGACCGACAGCTTCATGTCGTCCTCGGGACTCGATGAAAGCGCCGACGAGCGCCGCCTGCGCCATGCCGCCTGCCTGCTGGGCGATATCGGTTGGCGCGCGCACCCAGACTATCGCGGTGAGCAGTCGATGAACATCATCGCGCACGGCGCCTTCGTCGCGATCGATCACCCGAGCCGTGCCTATATCGCATTGTCCGTCTATTTCCGTCACGCTGGCTTGAGCGAAGAAGATCTGTCGCCGCGCCTGCGCGAGCTTGCCACTACGCACATGCTCGATCGTGCGCGCGTTCTTGGCGCCGCCATGCGGGTTGCCTACATTCTCACGGCGGGGCAGGGCGGCGTGCTGCCGAACACACCGATCCAGGTGAAGCGCGGCAAGCTGGTTCTCACTCTGCCGGGCCGCCACGCCCGGCTCGGCAGCGAGCGGGTGTTCAACCGGCTGCGCCAGCTCGCGCGCCTAGTCGGCCGCGAGCCGTGGATCGAGCACTAAGCTCTATCCACCGTCACCACGCGGTATTTATCAACCGCCAGCGCTAGCTTGCCATGCTTGAGTGCGAGTGCCTTCTCTCCGAACAATTCGCGCCGCCAGCCCCTCAGGGCCGGCACGTCGGCTTCGTCGTCGTCGGCGATGCGATCGAGCTCATCGACGGTGGCAATGATCTTGGCGGCGACGCCATGCCGCTCGGCGGTCATACGCAGAAGCACCTTAAGCAGCTCGACGGTGGCCGCACCATTAGGCGCCGGGCGGAAGCGCTCGAGCCGCGGCAGCGTTCTGGGATCGCGCTCGAGCCCGCGCTTGACCGCCTCGATGATCTGCTCGCCCCAGCGGGAACGCTCGAATCCTTTCGGCAATGAACGTAAATGGCCGAGCCGCTCGAGCGTGATTGGCGCCTGCACCGCGATATCCGCGACGACGTCGTCCTTGAGCACGCGGGAGCGCGGCACATCGCGCGTCTGCGCTTCGCGCTCGCGCCAAGCGCCGATCTCGATCAGCACCGCTAGCTCCTTGGGTCTGCGCACGCGGCTTTTGAGCCGCTCCCAGGCGCGTTCCGGATCGGAGCGATAGGTGTCAGGCGAAGTGAGCACGTTCATCTCTGCCTCGACCCAATTGGTGCGTTCTCGTTTGGCGAGATCGGCAGCGAGCTTGAGATAGACGTCGCGTAAATGTGTCACGTCGGAAACGGCGTAGGAAATCTGTGCGTCGGACAGCGGCCGGCGCGTCCAGTCGGTGAAGCGATGCGACTTGTCGAGCGTGTCGGCGGTGATACGCTGCACCAATTGATCGTAGGAAATCGAGGCACCATAGCCAAGCACCATGGCGGCAACCTGGGTGTCGAAGATCGGATGCGGGATTTTCTTGCCCATGTTCCAGACTATCTCGATGTCCTGCCGCGCGGCGTGGAATACCTTCATCACCGTTTCGTTGTTCATCAGCCCAAACCAGGGCGTCAGGTCGATGCCATCGGCAAGCGCGTCTATCACCACCGCTTCGTCGGGCGAGGCCATCTGCACCACGCAAAGCAGCGGGTAATAGGTGGTCTCGCGCAAGAACTCGGTATCGACGGTCACGAAAGGATGCTTCGCCATCCGTGCGCAAACCGCAGCAAGTTCGTTTGTCGTGGTGATCAAATCCATTGTCAGGACGACAAACTAAGCCGATCCGGGCCGCTTGTGGCAACCCGCCTTATAGGCCGCGAATTTGCTGCATATGGATGAATTCCCACGGCGAGGGCATGGGGCCGACCGGCACCTCGATCACCGTGGGCTCGCGCGCCCCAAACGCGGCCTTGAGGGCGGTGCGCAACTCCTTGGGGCTGCACGCCCGACGTCCGGCGGCGCCAAAGCTTTGTGCATACTTGACGAAATCTGGATTGGCGAGGTCGCAGGCGATCAGCCGATTACCGAACTGCTCTTCCTGGATGCGCCGGACATTGCCGAAAGCACCGTCGGCGAACACGATCGCGACCAGGGGGATGCGGTGGCGGATGGCAGTGGCAAGTTCGTTGCCGGTGTATAGGAAGCCGCCGTCGCCGTTGATCGAAATGACCGGCAGGTCTGGCTGAGCATGCTGCGCGCCAAGCGCAGTGGCATAGCCCCAGCCGAGATTATCCTGATAGCCGGGCGAGAGGAACGTGCGCGGCTTGTAAACCGGAAAGGCGAGGCGGGCAACGAAGCCGACCTGCGTCACCTCGTCCACGTAGATGCCCTCGTCCGGCAGCTCGGCACGGATGGCTTCGAGGAAAGCAAGTTGCGGCGCGAGTTTGCTGAGGCGCGCCCGCCATTGGGTCTGCCGCACGAGCATCTCGTCTCGGCGCGAGACGCGGCGCACATTGTATTTTTCGAGCTCGTCGATCAACCGCCGCAGAATCGGCGCGGCGTCGCCGATCAGCGCCACTTTCGGTTTGCGTAGGCGCGCGGGTTCTTCCGGGTTGGCGTCAACGCGCACGATCTGTAGTTCTTTGTCTACGCCCCACATTGTCATCGGATTGAATAGCCGCGTGCCGACCGCCAGCACCGCATTGGCCTCACCCCACAGATCGCGGCCAAGCGGCAGCGTCACGCTGAACGGGTCGCGGCTGTCGAGCACGCCGCGCCCGCGCCGATAGCCGAGCACAGGCGCCTGCAGCAGGGCAGACAGCTGCGTCACTTCCAGCGAAGCATCCTGTGCTCCGCCGCCAACGACGATTAGCACTCGCTTGGCGTGACCAAGTAGCTTGGCGGCGCGCCGTACTGCATTGTCGTTGATCTTCGGTCCGCGCGTTGGCAACGGCAATGTCAGCGTGGCGATCTTGCCGCGCTGGCCCCACACGTCGATGGCGCATTCGACCGCCGCCGGGCCGGGGCGGCCTTCGCGCATCGAGCGCATTGCCTTGGCAATGTTAGCGGAAGCGTCCACCGGTCCCTTGATACGGGCGTAATGATCAACGAGGCACGAGAGGATGCCGGACTGGTCGCGGATCTCGTGCAGATGCCCGAAGCCGCCGCCGATGGCATCCGCTGGAATCTGTCCGATCAGTGCCAGCACAGGCGCGTTCATGCCGTAGGCTGTGAGCAGCGCGGCGCCGGAATTGAGCAAGCCGGGGCCGGGGACCACCGCATAGGCCTGTGGCTTGCCGGTCGCGAGTGCCGCACCCACCGCCATATAGGCGGCGCCTTGCTCATGACGGGTGTGTACCACGCGCAGGCGGTCGCCGGCACGCTGGATGGCGTCGAACAGGTGGTCGTTATGCACGCCCGGCAGTGCGTAGATGGTATTAAGTCCATGCGCCATCAGCGTGGCCACCGTCGCTTCGGCCGCGGTCATCTCGACGGCCGCCGAAGTAGCATTTTTTGAGTGTTTTGCTTTTGGCATTGATCGTCCGGGATTGCGGTATTCAGTGTGCAGATCGTCCCTGGACCTGTCGAGGCCGCTTGCCTTGACAAAGCCGACCCCCCATGCGCTTTTCGCGCGCCTCACTCGACGTTTAATTCGGCCGGAAACGCGTTTTCATGCATCGCTATCGTTCCCAGACCTGCGGGTCCCTGCGCGAGGGCGACATCAGCAAGGTCGTGCGCTTGTCCGGCTGGTGCCACCGCATTCGCGACCATGGCGGCGTGCTGTTCATTGACCTCCGCGACCATTACGGCATCACGCAGGTGGTGGCCGATCCTGACAGCAAGGCGTTCAAGCTGGCCGAGACGTTGCGTTCGGAGTGGGTGGTGCGCATCGACGGCAAGGTGCGCCGGCGTCCCGAGGGTACTGTTAACCTCGAGCTGCCGACCGGAAAGGTGGAGGTCTATATCGACGAGGTCGAGGTACTGGGCGCGGCCGCCGAGCTTCCGATGCCAGTCTTCGGCGAGCAGGAATATCCCGAAGAGATCCGCCTCGAATACCGCTTCCTCGATCTGCGTCGCGAGCACCTGCATAACAACATCATGCTGCGCGGGCAGGTGATCGACTCGATTCGCCGCCGCATGAAGGAGGCAGGCTTCTTCGAATTCCAGACACCGATTCTCACCGCCTCATCGCCAGAAGGCGCGCGCGACTATCTAGTGCCGTCGCGCCTGCATCCGGGCAAGTTCTACGCGCTGCCGCAAGCGCCGCAGCAGTTCAAGCAGCTCATCATGGTTGCTGGTTTCGACCGCTATTTCCAGATCGCGCCATGTTTCCGCGACGAGGACGCGCGCGCCGACCGCTCCCCCGGAGAGTTCTATCAGCTCGACCTGGAGATGAGCTTTGTCACCCAGCAGGACGTGTTCGACGCTGTCGAGCCGGTGATCCGCGGCGTGTTCGAGGAATTCAGCAACGGCAAGACGGTGACGGCAAAGTTTCCGCTCATTCCATACGCCGAAGCGCTGGCGAAGTACGGTACCGACAAGCCGGACCTGCGTAACCCGTTGGTGATGCAGGACGTGAGCGAGGCCTTTCGCGACTCCGGGTTCAAGATCTTTGCGAAGATTCTTGAGACGCCCAGCAATGCCGTCTGGGCGATCCCGGCTCCGAACGGGGGCAACCGGGCCTTCTGCGACCGTATGAATTCATGGGCGCAGGGCGAGGCGCAACCCGGCCTCGGCTACATATTCTGGCGCGAAAGTGAAGAGAGCGGTGCGGGACCACTGGCCAAGAACATCGGACCCGAACGCACCAAGCAGATCGCCGATCAGATGGGCCTCGGCGTCGGCGATGCCTGCTTCTTTGTCGCCGGCAAGCCGAGGGACTTCGTCAAATTTGCTGGCCCCGCACGCACCAAGCTTGCGCAGGAACTCGGCCTCATCGCCGAGGACCGTTTCGAGTTCTGCTGGATTGTTGACTTCCCCATGTACGAGTGGAATGAGGAGGAGAAGCGGGTCGACTTCTCGCACAACCCATTCTCGATGCCAAACTTAGGTGTTGAAGAATTCCTCGCACTTGACCCCGGGGACCAGGAGAAGATCCTATCAATCAAGGCGATCCAGTACGACATTGTTTGCAACGGCGTCGAATTGTCGTCTGGCGCCATCCGCAATCATCGCCCCGAGGTAATGAAGAAGGCCTTCGCAATCGCCGGCTATTCTGAAGACGTCCTTGAGAAAAAGTTCGGCGGCATGTTGCACGCCCTCTCGCTCGGCGCGCCCCCGCATGGTGGCATCGCCCCCGGCATCGACCGCATCGTCATGCTGCTCGCCGGCGAGGAAAACCTGCGTGAGGTAGTGCTGTTCCCAATGAACCAGCGGGCCGAGGATCTAATGATGGGCGCGCCCTCGGAAGCGACGCCGAAGCAATTGCGCGAACTACACATTCGGCTTGATTTGCCGAAAAAATAGGGCTCACTGCTCCGGCAGCGGGATGAATTCAATCTCGTCGCCTGGCACCTTGCCGAAGTGGCCAGCTTTCCATTCCGCCTTAGCCTGCTCGATGCGTTCCTTGCGCGAGGAGACGAAGTTCCACCAGATGTGGCGCGGGCCATCCATCGGCGCGCCGCCGAGGATGACGAAATGCGCGTCGGTCGCGCCGTTGATCGTCGCCCGGTCTCCCGGCTTGAACACCACGAGCTGTCCAGGTGCGAACTTGTCGCCGGCGATATCGACCGTGCCCTCCACCACATACAGCGCGCGCTCCTCGTAAGCCGAATCGAGCGGCAGACTCACCCCTGGGCGGAGCGCAATATTGCCGAAGAAGGCCTCGTGCACAGTCGGTACCGGCGAAGTTTCGCCGTAAAGCGATCCGACGACGACTCGCGCGAAGGCGCCGCCGTCATTGACCAGGGGAAATTCGTCGCTCTCGTGATGCGCAAAGGCCGGCTCGATCTCTTCCTTCGCCGCCGGGAGCGCCACCCACATCTGTAGCCCGTGGATCGCGCCGCCGCTTGCGCGCTTCTCGGCGCCGGTGCGCTCGGAATGCACGATGCCGCGCCCAGCGGTCATCCAATTGACCTCGCCAGGGCGGATCGCCACCGCGGTGCCGAGGCTGTCGCGGTGCATGATCTCGCCGTCGAATAGGTAGGTGACAGTGGCGAGCCCGATATGCGGGTGCGGCCGCACGTCGAGCCCGTTGCCGGCACGGAATTCCGCCGGCCCGAAATGGTCGAAGAAGATAAAAGGCCCAACCATGCGCGAACGCGCTGAGGGCAGCGCGCGCCGCACCGAGAAGCCGTCGCCAAGATCGACTGTACGCGGCACCACCACATGCGCGATAGCGTCGCAGGCGTAGGCATCGCCGGCGGCCGGATCCTTACCGGGGAAAAAGCTCACTTGACGTTCCTCACACGTCCCGACAGGCCTTCATGCCAGTGTCACGTAGGCCCGTCCCCTCAGTATATTGCGCAGTCCATGGAATTCCGTATTCACCTTCTCCCAATTTGGGCGCTTTTTCATGGCAGCGCTCCAACGTTCCAAGTTGGGACAGGGCGATAGGTCAGCGCCGATCAGCTCACCGAGCGGTTACTAGGCCAACCGCCAAATAATCTGCGATGGTGATCTGATCACCGCATAGATACTTCTTACCCAGCCGATAGTCGTTGAGCACCTTAAGCCAGCGTTTAGAGTCTTCCTTGCCGAACTCTAGCGTGGCCGCCTGAGCTTCCTCGCTGCGCCGCTTGAGGTGGGGGAAGAGCTGCGGGTAGCAAAGTTTGTAACCCATTCGCGATATCAATTGGTGCTGATCCAGTCCATCGCCGCCTTCGAAATTATGCCGGTCAACGAAGTAGGCATTCGTCGACCCGAGCAACGGACTTTGCGTACCGACGCCTGTCATCATGATGCTGCACTTCAGCCACTAAATTGAAAAGTTCCTTCGGGTCACATAAGATGTCTGGGGACAAGGGGTCTTCTCATGACAAGAACCACTACGGCCGTCGCATTGCTCGCGATTGCGATAGCGGTCCCAATTCAGCCGGCGGCGGCGCAGAACAACACCTTGGGCGGCGCACTGTTGGGCGGCACGGCCGGCGCGATCATTGGCGGCGCTGCGACCGGCAGAGCCGGCGGCGCCGTTGCCGGCGGCATCATCGGCGCAGCGGCCGGCGCAATGCTGGGTTCGCAATTGGAGCCGCGGTCGGGCGGTTATTACTGGTATGACGGCCGTTGTTGGATGCGCTACGGCGACGGTAGCTATCACCGCGTGCCCCGACGGTACTGCTATTGAAGCACTTGTCAGCAGCGCCGAACAAAGGGGGCGGCCTTGCGGCCGCCCAGTCTAAACGCCACGCGGGAGGAACCTCGTTAGACGGGTCGGCTAACGAC
>Ga0207743_1000025_pt1 | contig 22187 bp, 20 predicted proteins | sample LuqExpMetageno55_FD_187813 | JGI IMG/M metagenome (GOLD analysis project Ga0207743, IMG submission 187813) | Tropical forest soil microbial communities from Luquillo Experimental Forest, Puerto Rico - Sample 55 (SPAdes) | ecosystem: Environmental > Terrestrial > Soil > Tropical forest ... | reverse complement strand
AGCAAAAAGCAAACGAAACGCGAGTTGGCAGCCAAGACCAACCCACTCACGTCTGGACCTCTCGCGCTCCAGGCCCGCATAAAATTCTACAGACGTCTGATTATTATCGCGACAATCAACCTACCAAGGAAATCCTGCCAAAATTTGATTCAGATCAAAAACGCGCGAACGAGGGCAATGTGTGGTGTGCCATGTGTCGCAAGAGGCTAGGCGAGCAAGAATGCTGACCTCCTTATCTAGCGGTGCGCCAACCAACGTCCGTTGGGACGAGGTGGTCGATTCGGCCTTCGTGCAGTCCTCGGTGGTGCCCGCGGTCCAGTCACGCCGTGACGAACACGGATCGGCATGCGACCTCCGTGTGCATGCGCAGTTATTTGGTGCGCTGGCATCGATCACGACTGAACGAATGCTAAGCCTCGTTGTGCCGAAGCCGGCGACAGTCGCTACGGTCGTTGCCGCGTTGGGCGCGCGCCTGGGCGATGCGTTCCTCGCCCGCGTAGTCGATGAAACCGGTGCCAAGCACCGCTATTGCCGGCTGTTCGTTGGGGGCGTTCCGATCGAGGATCTGCGAACCCCCATCAATGCCGATTCAATCGAAATCGAAATGATTTTGCTCGTCGCGATCGAGGGCGGCTAGCCGAGGCTGCAGGGAGATTCACATGAACATGATGAATGTCATGAACACAACGGCTCAGCCGATAGATGACGTCTGGATCCCTTCGAGTTGCTCCCTTTGCTATGGCACGTGTTCGATTCTTGCGCATCGCGTCGATGGGGTGGTTGTAAAAATTGAGGGCAACCCGGAGAGCGCCGTTGGCAAGGGCCGTCTCTGCGGCAAGGGCGTGAGCGGGATCATGACTCACTACGATCCTAACCGCCTCACACGTCCCTTGCGTCGTACTAACCCGAAGAAGGGTTTGAACGAGGACCCGAAATGGAAAGAGATCAGCTGGGGGGAGGCGCTCGACGAAATTTGTGCGGTATTGAAGAAAGTGCGTGCCGAAGATCCGCGTAAGTTAGTGGTCCAGCGCACCACCACAGTCACCGCAAGCCGCATTCCATTCCAGACATTTGCTGCCGCATTCGGGACGCCGAATTTCTCAGTGTCCGGTGGCGGTCAGCATTGCGGCAACGGTGCCCATCTGATCAGCGGCATAATGCACGCCTCTTGGTCGGTCGTGCCCGACTTCGAACACTGCAATTACGCGATCTATTTTGGTGCTTCAAAAGGCCACTCGGCCGGCCATGCCTCCTGTTCGAACATGGGCAAAGCAGCGGAAGCGCGTGCCCGCGGAATGAAGATGATCGTGGTCGACCCCTTCTGTAATTTCGCTGCAGCGAAGGCGAGCGAGTGGGTGCCGTTGCGCGTTGGCACCGATGCCGCGCTCGCGCTCGCAATGTGCAACGTGATGGTGAACGAACTCGGGATCTACGATGGTCCTTATCTCCAAGCAAAGACCAACGCGCCCTACTTGGTCGGACCAGACAAACTTTACGTTCGCCATCCCGAGACGAAGCAGCCACTTGTTTGGGACGCGCAAAGCAGCACCGCGCGCCCGTACACCGATGTCAAGGCTGCTGATATGGCGCTCGAAGGGGAGTTCACGGTCAACGGCACGCCGTGTCGTCCATCATTTCATTGTCTACGCGACCATCTGCGTAAGTTTACGCCGGAATGGGCGGCAGAGATATCGACGATCCCAGCCACAACCGTACGCCGTCTTGCCAAAGAATTTGGCACCGAAGCCCGTGTTGGCAGCACCATCGTGGTCGATGGTGTGACGCTGCCCTATCGACCGGTTGCGGCGATCGCCTTTCGCGGGTCGCAGGGCCACATGAACTCGGTCTACAATTTCTACGCGGTCGATCTTCTCAATCATCTTGTCGGCGCGGCGGATGTGGTCGGCTCCTGTCTGGGTTTCAATCCCGCCTGCCACGGCCATCCCGAAACTGGGAAGCTGCGCTACATCCCGAGCGCCGGTCCAGACGGGTTGATGGTGACCGGCATGTGGATGGGCTACCACTACCCGTATCCGCCTTCAGAGCCACGGTTGCCGACCAATCTCGGGCTGCAAGATCTGTTTGTCCTCGGGATGACTTCGCCGTTCCTTGATTCCACTGACCGCGAGGAAATGTGGGAGAGATTCGATCTGCCCTACCGTCCGGAAGTGATGGTCAATTTCGGCGCGAACTTGGTGATGAGCATCGCTAACAAGGAAGCGGTTGCGGCGTCGCTCGCGAAATATAAGTTCATGGTGTCGTTCGACCTGTTCCTCACTGAGACATCGAACTTTGCCGACATCGTGCTGCCGGACTGTAGCTATCTGCAATCGCTCGATTCGCGTTCGAACTTCCCGTTCATTTTCAGCCTGCCGGCAGGCATGGGCGAATGGTGCTGGCCGATTCGCCAGCCGGTGCTGCCGCCCGATGGCGAACAGCGCAATTGTGCAGACGTCCTGCTCGAAATCGCCGACCGGGTTGGTTTCCGCGCTGACCTCAACGCCGCCTACAATGCCTCGCTCAAACTCCAGGCGCCACATCGATTGGAAGGGGAAACCCGTTATTCTTACGCACAGATCTGTGACGCCGAGTTGAAGAACAATTTCGGTTCTGAGCGTGGCCTTGAATGGTTTAAGGAGCAGGGCCTCATCAAGTGGAAGAAGAAGCCGGCGGAAGTCTATTGGCGCCCCTTCGTTGACGTGCGTGTGCCTATCTACTGGGAATTTATGCTGCCGATCGGCAACAAGATCGCCGCGATTGCCGAACCGCGCGGCCTCAAGATTCCGATGGAATATTACCAGCCGTTGCCGGACTTCCTGCCGTGCACGTCGCATTGCTGTCAGAAGCCCGATTTCGATTTCTATGCCTTCTACTACCGAGACATCGTCCACACCAACAGCTTCACCATGGAAAACCCTTGGCTCGATGAAGCGGCGCGGCTCGATCCATTCTCGTACACGATCGCGATCAATCGTGCGCAGGCGCGAAAAAGGGCGCTCCACGACGGCCAACTCGTCTGGATCGAGAACGAGGCAGGACGCAAGGTCAAAGGACGATTAAAGCTTACCGAAGCCATTCATCCCGAGGGCATCGGAATTGGAGCGATGTGTGGTCACTGGAGCGATGGGATGCCGGTGGCGAAAGGCAAGGGGGTTTTCTTTAACGAGTTACTCGAACTCGATTGGGCACACGTGAGCCCCGTCAACAATAACCTCGATCTGTGCGCAAAGGTGCGAATTGTGCCGGCAGAGGTGACGCCATGAGATGGGGAATGGTGATCGATCTTAAGCGCTGCATCGGCTGCTACGGTTGCCAGCTTGCTTGCAAGGCTGAGCACGGCACTCCACCTGGAGTTTATTACGCACGCGTACTCAAATCCGAAGAAGGCCAATATCCCACGGTTCGCAATCTTTTTCTGCCGGTGCTTTGCAACCATTGCGAGGATCCGCCGTGCGTCGAAGCGTGCCCGACCGGCGCCAGCTTCAAATGGGAAGAAGACGGCATTGTCGATATCGATCACGATCTGTGCGTCGGATGCCGTTCTTGCATGATGGCCTGCCCTTATACAAACCGCTACTTCAACGACCAGGTCCCGCACTATCATCCGCAAGGCGCGACACCGTATGAGGCCGCGCGGGCAGCACCGCACCCGTCGAACGTAGTAATGAAATGCAATTTCTGCCGCGACCGCGTTCGCGCAGGCAAGCCGCCAGCGTGTGTCGCCAATTGTCCAACCGTGGCCCGCATTTTCGGCGACCTCGATGATCCGACGAGCGAAGTATCGCGGCTGATCAAGGAACGCGGCGGGTTCACGCTTCATCCCGAAGTCGGCACCGGCCCATCGGTGTATTACTTACCGGCATGAGGAGGCCCTGATGACCGAAATCAGCGCCAAGTACGAGCAACTGATCGAGGATCTGCGTCGTGATTACCGGCCGCAGCGTGAATGGGGCGAAGGCCGCGGTGTGTTCTTGGTGATTGGACATTTCCTCGTCGGTGTCGCCGCAGGAGCGTGGCTGTTCGGCATAATCTTCAATTATGTTCCCGGCCTCGTTGCTGGATTTCTGTTGGCTGGGGGCGGTGGCATCGCGCACCTGGCCTTCCTCGGCCGGCCCGAACGGTTCTGGCGGATGGTGCGCCATGTCCGCACCGCCTGGATTTCGCGCGGGTTCGTCGGGCTCACACTATTCCTCGTCGGGGGCGTACTCTACCTTCCGCCTCTCGTACTAACAGGTTGGCCATGGGCTGCTGATTCCATGCTCGGGTACCTCGGCTGGGGAATGGCGGCGTTCGGCATGGTGGTGCTCATTGTGTATATGGGCTTTGTCTACACGGCGTCGAAGGGCATCCCGTTCTGGAACTCGCCGCTACATCCAGTCCTTTACATGGCCTACGCGTTGCGCGGCGGCATCGCTGCGCTGCTCGTAACCATGGCGCTGTTCAACGCGCCGAGCGTGGACGCCACGAGTCTGGTCACCATCTGGATTGCTGTCACCGCTGTTGTGATCGTCCTGTTTGCACTTGAAATTCAGGGCGCGCTTACCGGCGGCAACCCGGCAGCACGCCGTTCCGTGCGCGAAATGCTAGCGGGCCGCATGGCGGTATACTTCTACGGCGGCACGTTGCTGATCGGCCTGGTGGTGCCACTGGCGCTGCTCAGCGGGCATATCGCGCCGCTCAGCGTCGGCATATTGGCGGCAATCGGCTTGTTCTCAGCGCTCGGCGACTTCTTTATGAAATACACTACGATCCGGGCCGGTATCTATCTGCCACTTCGGCCACGGCAAGGTCGTCACGTTGAGTGATCGAGTCTCGAATGCCGCTTCGGGCGTGCAGAGAAACGCCCTTGTGCTCCAGAATGCATATTCGGCGTTTCTCACGACGAGTCTCGGCAAAAGCGCGCTATGATCCTGAAATGCCCGCGCGCCGCCACTTTTCGTGCCGGCGTGGAAGCTCTGCCTCTTCGGGCGCGTTCACGCTCCCGGCGAGGACGTCGTGAACATCAATGAGCGCATCGTGGCCGGCGAGGAAGACCTTTAGCATTTCAAGGAATGCAGCTCGCGACTCGCGCGGTAATCCGCGCAAAACCCGATCCCTCGCCCGCGCTGCCGCCGGACCAATTGCGCGCAGGAGATGCTCGCCAGCGGCGGATAATTTGAGCCGCATCCTGCGCTTGTCGTATCGGTTGACGACGCGCTCAATTAACTTGCGCTGGCTAAGCGCCTTGATCACGAGAGCCGCCGTGGAGCGGTCGAGACCGACCAAGCGGCCGAGAGCGATCTGGTCGATCCCGGGAAATTCGTGCAGGGCACGCAGGCAACCATGCTGGGAAGGCGTCACGTTAAACTCGCTGCATTCATCGAGGAATATTGCGGCGGCTACTTGGTGGCAGCGTTTCAAAAGAAATCCGGGACGGCCGTACAAATCCTCAAGAGAGTGACTGGGTGCCATGCTTTGACCGATTTTCCTGTTGGTAGGAATCTTGCGAACGGAATCGAAAGTAATCGACGCATGAGCTGCTTGCAAACTGTCGGAGCAAATTGCGGTTGCGGCGTCTTGAGCCCGCTATCACTCGCGCCTCAATCGCCGTCGGGGCACGTCCCCTACGCATATTGAACCCTAGAGGAGCATCTAATGAGCATTCAGGCCGAACGAGTTCATTATCCCATTGCAACCGCGGAATTAGAGCGTCGCTGGAATGCCATCCGTGCCGCGATGAAGGAGCGTCGAATCGACGTCCTTGTCATGCAGAATAACAATGACTTCATGGGCGGATATGTGAAGTACTTTACCGACGTTCCAGCCACCCATGGATATCCGGGCACAGTTATTTTTCCGCGTGATGATCGTATGACGGTCATTATCCAATCAAGGTTTGGAGATGACCAGCAACTACCCCCTGAAGGTGATGGCTACCGGCGAGGGGCAAAGAGAATTCTTGGCGCTCCGTATTTCGTTAGTGCCCACTATACCTTGACTTACGATGCAAACCTCGCCGAGCAGGCTATGGCGTCCTATGCCGGCGGGACGATTGGGTTGGTTGGACGTGGGACGCTTCCGGTTTCCTTCGTCGAGAGCCTTCGGAGTGGCAAACTTTCGAGTTGCACGTTCGTCGATTCAACTGAGATGGTCGACCAGATCAAGGTCATCAAGAGTGATGAGGAGATCGGCCATATCCGGTGTACCGCAGCCATGCAAGATGCTGCCATGGAGGCCGCGATAAAGGCGGTGGCACCGGGCAAGCGAGAGATCGAGATTGCGGCGATTGCCGAACACTACGTGCTTGACCATGGTGGAGAGCAGGGACTTTTCCTCTGTTGCTCGCACGCCCCGGGCAAGCCGACCTATTGGGGCAACCGGCACTTGCAAAACCGGACTCTGCGGCCCGGCGACATGTTCACCCTGTTGATCGAAAGCAATGGCCCTGGCGGGTTCTACACCGAGATCAGTCGGACCTGCGTCCTGGGCAAGGCGACCAAGGACATGAAGGACGAGTTCGCCTTTCTACTCGATGCACGCCGCTTTACCTTGGAGCAGTTGAAACCTGGGGCTTCGTGCAAGAGCATCTGGGACGCTCACAACGCGTTCCTGCGCAAGTTTGGTAGGCCCGAAGAGCAGCGGCTTTATTGCCACGGCCAGGGATATGATCTCGTCGAGCGGCCCTTGGTGCGCTACGACGAGCCTTTGGCTATCGAGGCCAACATGAACATCACTTGTCATCCCTCCTTCGTCTCGAGCGGAATCTTCAACACTATCTGCGATAACTACTTGATCGGCGAACACGGCGTGGTCGAACGGCTGCATAAACTACCAGAGACGCTAACCGAGCTTTGCTAAAGCGACGGTTCTTCGCCTTATGCATCGTGGTTGTGCGCCATCTCAACGCGATCAATGCTAACCGCTACGACGCGGTGCGGGGGAGTCCGCACGATTCAAGTTCAGCGTATAAGGATTTCACTCATGCTCTGCGCCTGAGCGAGCGCGGACAATCCGTTTGCGCATGCCCTCGGGCAGGGTGATGACAACGTCACCATCAACAACTTGGATCCTCACCGGATGTAGTCGCATGCGCGGATTGCCTTGGTGCTGCCCAGTGCCGATGTCGAATTCGTAGCCATGCCAGGGGCAGACGACGTTGGCCTGATCCTTGGAGAAGGCCAGACCCAGGCTGGTCTTGTCATCCGCGATCAGCTCCTGCACGCGGGCGATGATCTTGCCCTGACACACCGGTCCTCCCATGTGCGGACAGACGTTTTCAAAGGCAGTGAATTTGCCGTTTCGGCAAAACACGCCAACTTCCGTGCCGTCGACCTCGACCACTTTGCGGCCCGGATCCGGGAAGGCGGGCGCCTTGCCAATTACGACATCCTTCATGGGGCACACCTCGGGATGTTATCTCGCGCGGCGGTACCACATCGACAGGTCGAATAGGTTGAGATCGACCGCTCGCATCATCTCGGTGACGAAAACGACGACTTCGGTCGGCGTGATCTTGTCGGCCGACACCGGCGGAGACGGCACCGCCTCGGACTCGGCGTTGGCAGCGTATAACTTGATCGCCGCCGTGAGCACGCGCTCGAGTTCGTCGCTGGCGATGCGTGAAGCCGCGGCGCACGACCGCGCACGGTCCGCCACCTCCACGAACGCTGCAGCAATGCTTCCGAATTCTGCACCGGGGCTCGCCGCCGCAGGGGTCAACTTTGCTCTCTTCGGCATTTTACGCCTCCCCCGATCGAGCAGCGCGTACGTCTCGAGCCCGCGGCCGCATCCGCTTTACTTCCAGGTTGAACACGCGAGCCGCATTCAGACCGAGGATGTTGCGCTTGCCCTGTTGGGTCAGGAAGGGGATGGTGGTGATGGCGCTCGGCGCGTCGAAATCCCAATGCGGCCAGTCGGACGCGAAAAGCAGTTGCGTGTCCGCATGCATGGCATGGAAGGTGGCCTCGAGCAGCTTCATATTGCTCCTCTCCAGCGGCTGGCTCGTAAAGTACATCTCGCGGATGTACTCGCTCGGCGGCCGCTTTAGCATGGGTGCCTCGCACACGCGCATCATGAATTCATGATCCAGCCGCTGCATAATAAATGGCACCCAGGCGAGCCCGCTTTCGATCCAGACTACCTTCAACTTTGGGAAACGCTCGGGAAGCCCGTTGATCACCCAGTTTGTCAAATGGATGAGGCTGTAGTGCACGAAGGAAATGGCGTGCATGGAGATGAAGCGGTTAAGCTGCAGGAACGATGGGTCGCCCCAGTGGAAGCCTGAATGGAAGCCCAGGGGCTTGCCCATCTCCTCGATCAACGAATAGAGCTTCATGTATTGGTCGTGGTGGACGGGCTTGTTACGCGTAGCGGTAACCGCGAAGCCAATTACGCCCTTGGCCTCACCGAAATCCCTGACGATGTCGAGACAAGCCTTTGGGGTATTGAAGGGCAGGTAGAGCAGCGCCTTGATGCGCTCGTCCTGGGGCAGAATGCGCTCGATTAGCCACCGGTTGTAGGCGCGGCCGACGGCGGCCTCGATGTCGTCCTGGGGGTGCATGCCGAGCACCAGCATGGGCGTCGGGAATACTACCTGGTAGTCGAGACCCATCGCATCCATGGAGCGGCGCGCCAACTCAGTGAAATGGTGGCACTCGCTGCCGTCAACTGCCTCGGCCAGGGCCACCTGGTGGGGGATGCGCCCGTAGACGTTCTGGAAGAGGGTGCCCGGCTGGGCGTTGAGTAGCGCCGTGGTGGTGCCCGGCCGCGCCATCATCGCCTGACCCATCTGGCGGATCACGTCGTTGTCGATCAGGTTGATGATCTCCGGCCAGAACTGCGTCTCGGTAACGTGAGCGTCGATGTCGACCAGAAAGTAGTCCTCCAGCTCCTCGGCCTGCATGGTCGCATGTGAGAGGATGTCGCGCGTATCCGTTTTGATCGTAATCTCGGGGAGCTCTCGGACCTTGCCTACCGCTCGCTGCTGCAGCATCGCAGGTTCTCCTTTATCGGCTGCCCAAGTTCCTACTGCGCCCCGACCATTCAAATCCTCAAAACTCGGGATCTTCCTCGTGTTCTTGGGCCTTTTCAAGCTTGCACGCTCATTTAGACAGATCCGTTATGATCAGGCGACGGGTACCTGCTCAAAAATTACGTCGAGACAGCTCGAAAACCGACACCGGAACATAGCATTCTCTGTTAACACTTCCGCGCTGATAGCTGCGGCTGCGTGGGCACTATTGGGGTGATTGCATGGATATATCGCTTGGATTGGCGCTGGGATTGCTAATTTTGGGCAGTGCGATTGGCGCCGCAGTGACTGTGCAGGTCGTGAGAGAACTCTACCAGCGCGGTTTCGAGGCCGGCCAACGAAAGGCAGGTCAGAATCTCTCTCTAGAAGAACTTCGCACGATCCACTGGCTCGCAATCAATGGTTTCCGACGCCTGCTGCTGCTTCATGAAAAAGGCTCGGGCGGTTTTCTGTCCAAAGCAAGTGCAGAGACAGCGCACCAGGCATTGGATCGACTCGAGTTCTATCTTCCGAAGAAAGAGGTCAGGGACAATTCCTTTGATAGAATGCGTGACCTCAGCATGCACTTCCCCGAAGGTCCGCTCGACCCGGCGCATGAATACCTGAAAGAAACCCGGCTGCAGAAGGAGCCCTAGTCTTCGGCGTGTGAAAGTTAAACAGATGGGGAGTTCCACCGGCACGTGAGTGCCATGAAAGTGGGCGCTCTTACGGTGCCACGACTGGGAGAAGCCAATCGTGTAAACGGTTACGTGCAATCGGCCTTGATATTGCGACGCGTGATCTCAAAACCACCTCAGCCGCCCTCCGTCCACCAGCCCTCGCAAAACCGGCTCGTCTCATGTACCTGCCGCATCGCGCGGGGTGCCTAAATAGGCTTCCAACACCTTCGGGTCGGCAAGGACGACATCGGGCGCGCCCTCAGCGATCGTCTTGCCGTAATCGAGCACATGGATCCGGTCGGCGAGGTCGGCGATCAGCTGCATATCGTGCTCGATCCAGATCATCGTCATGCCGAGCTCGTTCTTGATGCGCAGGATGAAGCGGGCCAAGTCCTCGCGTTCTTCGCGGTTCAGCCCGGCGGACGGCTCGTCGAGCAACATGACAGTCGGCTCCAACGCCAGGGCGCGCGCGAAGCCGACGATCTTCTGCAGCCCGAAGGGCAGAGCGCCGACCAACGCATGCCGGTAACGCTCGAGTTCGACGAGGTCGATGATGCGCTCGACGGCCTGGCGGTGGGCGATTTCGGAGCGCCTCACACTTGGCAGGAACAGCATTTCCGCCAATGGATTGGTATGGATGCGCGCATGTCGTCCGGCCAGCAAGTTGTCGAGCACGCTCATCTGCGCAAACAGCTCGCCGTGCTGGAACGTTCGCGCGAGCCCGAGGCGCGCTATCTCGTGCGGCGCCCGTCCGCCGATGTTGGCGCCGCGTAATTGGATTACACCGCTGCCGCGATAGATACCACTGATGCAATTAAGCGCGCTGGTCTTGCCGGCGCCGTTCGGCCCGATGAGCGCAAACAGCTCGCCGCCTTCGACCGAAAAGGAAATATCATCGAGGACGGTGAGACCTCCGATGCGCAGCCGCAGGTGCTCGACCGCGAGCTCAGCCATACCACCTCCGTGATCGGCGATATTGCTTGACCTGACGGTAGGAGCGGCGCTCGCCGGCAACCTGGCCGAGGTAGAACTCCTGTACGTCCTGGTGGCCCTTGAGCCGTTCGCGATCGCCATCGAGCACGACGCGGCCGTTCTCCATCACATAGGCGTAGTCGGCGATTTCGAGCGCTGCGGCGGCGCTCTGCTCAACCAGTAAGATGGCAATGCTGAGTTCGTCGCGGATGGCCGTGAGCCGGCGGGTGAGGTCCCGCACCACGACCGGAGCCAGACCCAGCGACAGTTCGTCGACCAGCAACAAGCGCGGCCGGCACATGAGCGCTCCGGCAATCGCCAGCATCTGCCGCTCGCCGCCAGACAGAAAACCGGCGGTGCGGTGCCGCAGCTCGGCCAGCGACGGGAAGAAGTGATAAGCGCGTTCTGTGAGCAGCGTTCGTTCGGCTGTGGTCTCGTTGCGTGCCACCGGCGCGGTCAGATTCTCGGCGACCGTCAGGTTGGGAAATACCTTCTCCCGTTCCGGCACCAGCACGATGCCCCGCGCCGCGTTCTCATGCGGCAGCCGGTTCTCGATGCGGACGCCGTCGAAGGTGATCGCGCCCTCCGTCACGCGGGCGTCGTCGAGGCCGAGAAAGCCCGAAATGGCGCGCAATGCGGTGGTTTTGCCGGCGCCATTAGTGCCCAGGAGCGCCACGATCTGCCGCGGCGCCAGCGAGATGGTGACGCCTTGTACGGCGGTGATGACCCGCTTGTAGACGACCTCCATCTTCTCGACGTGCAACAGCAGTTCGCTCATTTTCGCAACCCCGCCAACGGCCGGTGTTTGAAGGGCCAAAGTAGGAAGTAATTCTGCATGCGTCGCCAGACACCGACCAGGCCGAGCGGCTCCAGCACCAGGAACAGGATCATCACCACGCCGAAGGCGGCATAATTCACGGCGAAAATATCGCCAGCCAGCTTCTGCACATCCGGCAGCAGTCCGAGCAGGTCCTCGATGGCATAAGGAAACAGCGTGACGAAGGCGGCGCCGAGCAGAGCGCCGAGCAACGAGCCCATGCCGCCGATAATGATCATTGCGACGTATTGAATGGACAGGAACAGATCGAAGGCCTCGATCGAAACGAAACCGCGATAGTAGGCGAAAAGACAGCCGGCTACCGATGTCATGCACGACGAGATGATGAAGGCGAGTAGCTTGTAGCCGGCGATATTGATGCCGAGCGCTTCCGCCACCGGTTCCCGCGCATGGACAGCGCGCCAGGCGCGGCCGGAGCGGCTGCGAAGCAGATTGATGCAAACGATCAGGCTCAGCGCCGCGGCGATCAGCAATACGAAGTACCAGCCGCGGCCGTCGCTCAGCTTGAAACCAGCGAGCCTTGGCGGCTCGACAATAATGCCGGTGGAGAAGCCGCGTTTGGTTTCGTATTCGCCGCCGAGATAGATGACGACGAAATGCAGGGCCAGCGTGCTCACCGCAAGGTAAAGCCCGCGCAAACGCAACGAGGGCAGGCCGAACACGAAGCCGAGAAGCATGCCGCTCACCACGGAAGCCGGCAGCGTGATCCAGAACGGTGCATTGATCTCGCGCGCCAGGATTCCAGTGGTGAAGGCGCCAGCGGCGATCAGCCCGGCATGGCCGAGCGAAATCTGTCCGGCATAGCCGGTCAGCAGCATCAACGACAGCGCTCCGATTGACGCCAGGAAGACCTGGCAGGCGAGATCCAGCGCGAATGGCGAGGCAAGGAAGGGGAAGCCGGCGAGGAGAAAAATAACGACCACGACACTCACGCGTTCGGCCCGCGTCTGAACGAGCGCAAGGTCCTGGGCGTAGTCGGTGCGGAAATAGCCGCTCGCGCGAGGCGCCGGCCTAAACACGGTCAAGCTCCTCGCGGGTGCCGAACAGGCCCCAGGGCCGCACAATCAGCATGGCGATCAGCACCAGAAACGGCACGACGTCGGATAGCAGCGGGTCGACGTAATAGATCAGCAGCACCTCGGCGCTGGCCACGATCAGCGCGCCCAGCAGCGCGCCGGCCAGGCTGTCAAGTCCGCCGACCAGCGCTGCGGGAAATGCCTTGAGCCCGATCACCGGCATGCTGGTGGTCAGCCCGGAGTCAAGCGCCATCAGGATGCCGGCAAGGGCCCCGGTGAGCGTCGACAGGCTCCAGGCAAGGGCATAGACACCATGCAGGTTGATTCCGCGCTGCGCCGCCAGCAACGGGTTCTGCCCGGCGGCGCGCATGCGCATGCCCCAGCGGCTGAAGTTCAGGAAAAGGAAAAGGCCGCAATAGACGGCGAGATTGGTCAGCACCAGCGCGAGCGACCAAATTGAGATGCGCGCGCCACCGAGCAGCGACAGCGAAGGATTGGCGACACCAAGCGCCACCGCCGGATATTGCTGCTGCGCCGACCAGATTAGCACCGCGACGCCGCGAATGAGGATGCCGAGCGCGACTGTCGTGAGGATGGCGGCCAGCACCATCTCCCCCGTCATTTTGCGCATCAGGAAGACGTAAACCAGTGCGCCCGTGAGCAGACTCAGCAACGCGGCAGCAGCCAGCGCCATCGCCGGATGCCCGGAGAACAATGATGCCGTCGCCAGCAGCAGATAGGCTCCCAGCATCATCAGCTCGCCATGGGCGAGGTTGAGGACGCGACTGACCCGGTAAATCAGCACGTAGCCGCAGGCGATCAGTGCGTAGATCGAGGCAAGCACCACGATATTGACGACGAGCTGCACGGCCGGTCTGTTCGTTGCAGGGCGTGATGCTGAGGCCCGAGCCGGACGCCGCGTGTGGCTCGGGTTGCGGCTAACGGTTCATTTTACGTCGTAGGTCTTCCAGTCCTGCACTCGGACGATCTTGTCGCCCGACCAGCGGTAGACGCGATAGTACAACCGCGTGCGGAAGTGGTTGTCCTTGTTCCACTCGATCGAGCCACCGCGCAAGCCCTTGGTGTCGATCTTCAGGTTCTCCATGGCCGCGCGCACCTTGATTGCATCGGCCGGCCAGCCGGCACCCTTCAGCGCAGCCTCGATAGCCATACCGCCGATCCATCCTTCCGCCATTGTCTGCGCTGGATATTTGGAGCCGGCCTTCTTGGCCGCCTCTTCGATTTCCTTGTGGATTGGCAAAGCATCCTGGAACAACGCGTTGGCGTTCACCACGAAGAACTTATCGTCCTTCAGCCGGGCTAGATCGCCTTCGGCTTCGATGTGTCCCCAGGCAATGAATTCGTCTTGCCAGCCGAGCTTGCGCAGCGCCTCCAGGGTACGCACCTGCGTCACCCATGGCGCCCAGGAGTAGACCCAGTTTGGCCCCGCGTCTTTGAGCTTGGTGGCGAAGGGCGTGTAATCGGCGGTCGGTGGCGGGATCACCTCCTCGTCAACCGGGGTCATGTCCATCGTCTTTGACAAATCCTGCGCATAATCCATTTCGCCGCGCGACAGGGGGATTGCCATAGCCGAAAAGCCAATTTTCACGGGCGCCTTCGCAGTCGCCTTAACAAAGTCGAGGGTGGCCTGGCTGTCGAAATGCGAGGCATAGCCGGTGGTGCAGAACTGCAGCGGATCGGCCGGCGGATAGACGCTCTGTGGACAGACGCCACTGGCAAACAGCAGCGGCACGCCGGCGTTCTTTGTTTCCGCGATCATCGGCGCGTAGGTCGATGATAGGCTGGCGTTCACCACGAGTACCGCCTTGTCCTGAGTAATCAGCTTCTTGGTGTTGGCAGCCGCCTTGGAGGGTTGGGCACCGTCGTCCTCCAGCACCAGCTGAATCTTCTTGCCGTTTACTCCGCCGCCGGCATTGACCCGGTCGATATAGATGCGCAGCGCTTCAACCGCAGGCGCGTAGGTGCTCGAAGGCGGGCCAGTAAGCGCACCGGTCAGACCCACCACATAGGCGTCTTGTGCGGCAGCGGGCAGTGCCAGAGCGCAAGCGCCTATTGCACTCAATATGATCCTCTTGATCATGCTTCACCTCCCGTTTGGCTATTGCTCTTGCCTGTTGTCCTTCGCGTCACGCCAGCGCGCCTTTGATGCCCGCGGCGATCAGGCGTTCTTCACTGTCATCGTACATGCCTTCGACCAGCGGCTTGAACCGCTCGTACATGAGCTTGCGCTTCACCTTGCGCGTCGGCGTCACTGGCTCGCCCTCCTCCTCGGGATCGAGGGCCTTGGGCAAAATGCGGAATGTCTTGATCTGCTCGACGCGGGCCAACCCGGCATTCGTCTTGTCGATTTCGGCCTTGATCAGCCCCTCGATCTGCGGGTGGACCGTCAGGCTGGTGAAACCAGTATAGGCGACGTCGTGCGCACGCGCCCAATCGGCGACGGTGTCGAAGTCGATCTCGATGATCGCGGTGAGGTACTTGCGGCCATGACCGAACACCACGGCCTCGGCGATATAGGGACTGGCGCGCAACGCGTTCTCTATAAAGGACGGTGAGATAGTCTTGCCCCCCGCAGTCACCAGAAAATCGCGGGCCCGATCGACCAGCCGCAAGGCGCCGTCGCGCCATTCCCCGACGTCGCCGGTGCGCAGCCAACCGTCGGCGCCCTTGACCTCGCGCGTCGCCTCGTCATTGCGCCAATAGCACTCGAAGAGGTCGATGCTGCGGATAAGGACTTCGCCGTCATCGGCTAGCCGAACCTCGACTCCCTCAACGGGCGTACCCACGCTGCCCGGCCGCGGGAAGGGGCCGCGCTGACCTGCTATGATGCCACCCGCTTCCTCCGTCTGCCCATATATCTCAACGACGTTGACGCCGTACATGTGCCAGAGCGCGGCGGTCTCGGCCGGCAGCGAGGCGCCGCCGCTTACCACGAGCTGCAGCTGATCGAAGCCAAGCTTGTTGAGGGTCGGTCGGAACACGGCCATACGCAGCAGTTGATAATACGCCTCCTGCGTCGCGCTCGCACGGCCGTCCCATCGGCGGCGGGCGTGTTCGCGGGCAAAGCGCATCGCGAAATCATAAGCGAAGCGCTTGATGCCGCTTGAGTTGAGGATGCCAACAAGAACGTGCGAGGCGAACTTCTGCAAGTAGCGCGGCACTGTGAACAATACTGTGGGCGCTACTTCAAAAAGCGTAGTGGCGAAATCTTCCGGATCCTCTCCGAAATGCGGCACCAATTGTGAGATCAACGGCAGCGTGATCGCCACATCGCGCCCCAGTACGTGGCACATCGGCAGGTAGATCACCGTACGGTGCGATCTTTCGCTGAGTGTCGGATATTGAGTGACGATCGAATAAGTAGCAGCAAGATGCTTGCCATGGCTGACTAGCGCGCCTTTCGGGTGCCCGGAAGTGCCGGATGTGTAGACGATAAAAGCGGCATCCTCGGGGGAGAGTGCCGACACCTGCGCCTCCAGCCAATCAATATCTACCGCACTCACGCGACCGAGCAATTCGCCAAAGCGCTGCAGCTTTGGATGCGCGTAGCCAAACATGGCGGCGTCATCGAGCACCACAATGGCGCGTAAATTTAATAGCCGGTCGGCAATCGGGAGGATCTTGTCGACGTATTCCTGATCTTCGGCGATGAAAACGCATGCGCCCCCGTCGCGCATTTGGTACTCGACCTCAGCCATCGCAGCGGTCGGGTAGATGCCGTAAACGATGGCGCCGAGCGACTGCGCGGCAAGATCGCAGATCATCCATTCCTCGCAAACGTCGCCCATGATCGCGACCCGCTCGCCGCGGCCGATGCCGAGGCTCTGCAGCGCGCGCGCGGCATGCGCCACCAGACCGGCATAGTCGCGCCAGCGGCGCTCGCGATAGATGCCAAAGTGCTTGGAGCGAAAAGCCACCGAATCCGGCAAGCGGCGCGCCCGCTCGCACAGGAGATGCGGCGCGGTGATGCGCCGCAGCCTTTCACGGTCGACCGTGATACCCGCGGTCATGTGGCGCTCTTTCGCGCGTGGGGTCGGAGGAATTCTATAATCCAATTGAATTACAAGTCTACAGGCCGGCCTGCGTCCGGTCAGGAGCGGCCGCGCGGCCGCTGCCGCTTGCCCATGCCCTCGCTCACCAACCGGGCGAACTCGCCGGCGACGTTCGCAACGTCGACGTTTTCCTTGCGTTGCCAACTTGGTACTGCGTTGCACATACCGAGAATGGCGAGTGTGGCCAGCCGCGTGTCGAGATCGGCGCGGAATTCGCCTGATCTGACGCCCTCCTTGATGACGTCCTCGAAGATTCGCTCCAGACCGCGCGACCAGCGGCCGATCCGGCGCCGGCTCTCGGCCGGGAGATGTTGACGCTCGTTGAGGAAGACCCGCACAAAGTCACCGCGGTCAACCAGCGGCGACAGATGCGAGTTGATTAGTAGCGCGATGCGTTCCTGCGCCGTGCCGGGGCCGCCGGCGATTTTTTTTGCCGCCTCGACGAAGCCCTCCACCCCCTTGAGGCAGACCAACTCCAGCGCCGCTTCCTTGGAGGAGAAATAATAATAGAGACTGGCCTGCCGGATGCCGAGGACGTCGGCGATATCCTGGGTGGTGGCGCCGTGAAAGCCGTGCTCGGCAAAGACTCGCGCCGCCGCATCGATGATCTGCGGCGCGCGACGCCGCTGGCTCGGCGGCCACCGGGTCGAGCGCAAAGCGTGGACATTCATCGTCGTCGAGGATTACCCAAAGCACCCCGGTTGGTAAAGCATCTCTTGCAAGAACGTCAGCACCCGTATTTGCGCGCCGCGGCATACATGGCGTGCGCATTCTCGACCGGCGTTTCATCGGGGAGCCCGAACGCCGCATCGAGGATAAGCTTGCCGCCTTTGTGAAATACCTCTTCGGCAAGGTGCCGAACCGCTGCGTCCACTTCCTCCGGTGTGCCGGTGGTGAGCAGCGAGGGCGAAATATTGCCACGCAGCGCCACCACGTCGCCCAGCACCTCGAAGGCGCGCACCATGTCGGTGCGCTCGAACCAATAGATGCATTTTCCGGGAGGAATATCGCGAATTACCTCAAGTCGCTTGGTGCAATCGGCCTCCCAGAGAGGCATGGGGATGAGGCCGGCGTCGATCAGGTTGACCATCAGCTTGCGGAACGATGGCCACCAGAACGTTTCGAATTGCTTCGGCGACATGAACGCATCCGGCGCCCAATGCACCGGAAAAAAGACGACCGGGTGGCGCGAACCTTTCGCCCAATTGATGGTCTGCCGGGTCAGGAAGCGGCACGCCTTTTCCAGCAGTTCCAGCAACTTGTCTTTGTTGCGATAGAGGTCCTTCATCGTGCCGGTGGCGCCGCGAAAATAATCGGCAACCAGGTCGTAGGGCGACACCGATGTGGTGACGTGCGACATGGGAAATCCGAGCGCGGCTGCCCGCTTGGTGAAGGCGCTATTCTCTTGGGAAAAGTGATCCACCGCCTCGCAAGCCTTGAAGATGCGTTCCAAAGCCGCCCGCATCTTCGGCCGCCCAAAGGCGCGCAGCACTCCTATGAGGCGAAAATAGTGGGCGCCGGGCACGTCGGGAAATTCCTCAAATCCGTCGAACGCGCCCGCAACGCGCGGCAGATATTTGCGCAGATAGAAACCAGTCGGATCGTCGATAAACTCATCGTACTCTTCCGCTTTCATGTATTCGCGGTCGAGATACTGGAACGGCTGGTCGTCACCGACGCCGTGCCCCGGCCAGATTAGTTGCTTGTAGTCCAGCGCATCGAGCATCGGACCTGCCGTTACGTGGACCAGAAACGGATTGTGCAGGTCGGGCTGCAATTCGGCGAGCGCACGTTCGCCGAGTTCCTTCGCCTTGTCGTAATCGTACATCAGCTGGCGATGGCTGATGCCGCCAAGCTTGGCCAACCAGAAAGTGCAGAACAACGCGGTCGGCAAGCGGTCGGGCTGCTTGAGGTTGACGCAGTCCATCACGCGCTGCCAGCGCGCGTCATAGGCGGCCTTAGCCTCAGGGCTGTGCACTTGCGCGTGAGGCGAAGTCATGCGGCCACCGCCTATTCGTCAGCCGACGATCCGCTCAGTGCCAGATGGCCTTGGCGACGCCGACGACCAGTTTCAATTTAGCCCGCTCATCGGCCTTGGTGACCGGATTACCGGCAACAGTCGAGGCAAACCCGCATTGCGGGCTGATCGCCAGCCGGTCGAGATCGATATATTGCGTTGCCTCGGCCACCCGTCGCTTGAGAACCGCCGCCTGCTCCAGAACCGGGGTTTTGCTGCTGACGATACCCAGCACGACGCCCTTATCCTTGACGAAGCGCAGCGGTTTGAAGTCGCCGGCGCGCTCCGTGTCGTATTCAAGAAGGAAGTGATTGACCCGCGCGCGGGTGAAGAACCGCTCGGCGACCGATTCATAGCCCCCGGCGCCGAGGTAGTGGCCCTTGAAGTTGCCGCGGCACATATGCACGCCGAAGATCATCCCGGCGGGCGCGTCAGCCATGGCCGTATTCAGGCTCTCGATGTAGAGATCGACCAGGTGGTCCGGTTTCTGTCCTATGGCCTCGACTTTCTGACGGATGGCGGGATCGCAGAGCAGGGTGATCGCTACCTCGTCGAGCTGAACGTAGCGGCAGTCGGCCTTGGCCAACTCGGCAATTTCCTCGCGATAGGCGCGGCCCAGATCAGCGAAAAATGCGTCCGCATCTGGATAGACGGACCGGTCGGCGAAATCCGTGCAGCGGTAGAAGTGCATCGTCGACGGCGACGGCAGCGTGATCTTCGGTGTTGCCTGGCTGGCCTCGCGCAGAAAGACGAATTCATCGAGGGCGAGCGGACGAACGCGTTTGAGTTTTCCGGCCGCATAGGGCGCGGTGAAATCCAGCTCGTGGCCGCTATCGTCGCGAAACTTGAATACCGCGGACTTTATAGTGAGGCCGTCGAGCCGCTCGACGAAGCGCGCCCAATAGGAGCCGCGGCGGAATTCACCATCGGTCACGACCTGGAGACCCGCTTCTTCCTGCAACTTGACCACGTCGCGGATGCAGCGGTCCTGGATTTGCGTGAACTGGCTGTCGTCGATGCGGTGCGCGGCGCGATCCTTGAACGCCTGCCTTAAGGCCGCCGGGCGCAGCAGACTGCCGATATGATCCGCGCGAAAGGGCGGCCGGCCTTTACTATTTTCGGCCATAGCGTTCTCCCGGCTCGGGCGATCTGTTCTAGTTCTAGTTCTAGTTCTAGTTCTAGTTCTATTTCTATAGATCTATAGATCTATAGATGAGAGTAGACGGGTGTCGGTCTTGGGTAAGCGCTCGGTGATGGGCACCTTGTTTTGTCAGGCGTGGAGCTGGATACAGGCGTGCTGATTGGCACTGTATCGGCACTGTGTCTGGGCCTATGACGAATCCTCCGCATGTGGTGGTTGCAAGCACGCGACGCTCGTGGTCGCGCGAGCATAAGCGGGCGATTATTGCCGAGACGCAGCGTGCTGGGACGAATGTATCGGCAGTTGCGCGTTGTCATGGCCTTAGCCCGAGTCTTCTGTTTCGTTGGCGACGCGAGGCTTTTGAAGAGGAGCGCGCAGCGGCGCTACCACCACAGCCGGCTTTTGTTCCACTGCTTCTGCCGAGACCAACCAACACGGTGCCGGGAGAACGCGCGACGACCTCGGCGATCGAGATTGAGATAGCTGGAGGTCATCGGCTGCGCGCTGACGCATCGGTTGATGTTGCTTTGCTGTGCAGCGTGATCGAGGCATTGGTGGGCCGATGATTCCGGTGCCCAGTGGATCACACGTCTGGCTTGCAACAGGCTGGACCGACATGCGCAAGGGCTTTGACGGTCTGGCGGCTCTTGTGCAGGACCACCTCCGACGTGATCCGTTCTCTGGTCAGGCGTTTGTTTTCCGCGGCCGGCGGGGCCGGCTCATCAAAGTGCTGTGGTGGGACGGTCAGGGCTTGTGTCTGTTTGCCAAGCGGCTTGAGAAGGGCCGCTTTGTTTGGCCCGCGACGTCGTCCGGAGCGGCGGCGGCACTGACACCTGCACAGCTTGCGATGTTGCTGGAGGGGATCGATTGGCGCGCGCCGATCCGTACGGATCGACCACAACTTGCGGGCTGAGTGCGACATGATGACTCATCTGCACAGTTCTCGTGGTGTGGTGAGAGCGACACAGCTAAGTAGGTGGTGTGTCGATTGATCCTGCAGCACTGCCTGATGATGTCGATGCGCTCAAGCGCATGATTGGCGAGATGGCGCGCGATGCGGCTGTTGCCCGTGCCGAGATCGCGAAGCTTCGCTTCCAGCTTGCTCGGTTCAAACGTAATCAGTTTGGCCGCTCTTCCGAGAAGAATGAGCGCACGGTCGAGCAGCTTGAGCTCGCAATCGAGACGCTGGAGGAGGACAACGCCCAGCGCCTGGCCGCCATCCCGGCAGTTGCCGAGGCGATTGAGACCGCCGCAGAGCGCAGCGCCAAGCCAGCGCGGCGCCCGCTGCCCGAGCATTTACCGCGCGAAGAGATCGTCCATCCTGGAGCATGCACCTGTCCGCAATGCGGAGGCGCCTTGCACAAGATCGGCGTTGACGTGACAGAGACCCTTGATTACGTGCCAGGCCGCTTCAAGGTGGTGCGACACGTGCGGGAGGCCTTCGCCTGCCGAGCCTGCGAGACCGTGGTCCAGACGCCGGCACCGCACCACACGATCGCCCGCGGCCGAGCAGGTCCCGGACTGCTGGCGCATATCGTCGTCTCCAAGTTCGACGATCACTTGCCACTCTATCGCCAGGCTGAGATTTATGCCCGGGATGGCATCAGCTTGGAGACCTCGACGCTGTCCGGCTGGGTGGGGGCCACGGCTGCGGCCCTGGCGCCGCTCGTCGAGGCGCTGAGGCACGACGTGATGGGATCGGATGTTCTGCATGGCGACGACACGCCAGTCCCGGTTCTTGCTCCTGGCGCGGGTAAGACCAAGACCGGCCGCCTGTGGACCTATGTGCGCGACGAACGCACGTATGGTGGCGAGCGTCCGCAGGCAGCCATGTTCTTCTATTCTCCGGATCGCAAGGGCGAGCGGCCGGTTGCGCATCTCAAGGACTTCAGTGGCGTGCTTCATGCCGACGGCTACGCCGGGTTCAACGGCCTCTATCAAGGCGGCCGTATCGTCGAAGCCGCATGCTGGGCACACGTGAGGCGGAAGTTCTTCGACGTGCACGCCGCAAATGGCTCCGAGATTGCCAAGGAAGCTCTCGACCGGATCGGCGCCCTCTATGGGATTGAGTTGTCAATCAGCGGCTTGACATCCGATGAGCGGCGTCGCCAACGGCAGGTACACTCGCGACCAATCGCCGAAGCTCTCAAATCCTGGGCGCAAGAGATTATCCCAAAACTGTCGGCGCGCTCGGAGCTCACTGCCGCCTTCCGCTACATGCTGGCGCGCTGGCTAGCGCTCACTCGCTGTTTTGACGATGGTCGCTTGAGCCTCGATAACAATCCGGCCGAACGAGCGCTGCGCGGCGTCGCCATCGGCAGGAAGAACTACCTCTTCGCCGGCTCCGATCACGGCGGTGAGAGAGCCGCCGCCATGTACTCATTGATCGAGACCGCCAAACTCAATGGCCTCGATCCGGAGGCCTATCTGCGCGACGTTCTCGCACGCATCGCCGATCACT
>Ga0207743_1000024_pt1 | contig 22384 bp, 19 predicted proteins | sample LuqExpMetageno55_FD_187813 | JGI IMG/M metagenome (GOLD analysis project Ga0207743, IMG submission 187813) | Tropical forest soil microbial communities from Luquillo Experimental Forest, Puerto Rico - Sample 55 (SPAdes) | ecosystem: Environmental > Terrestrial > Soil > Tropical forest ... | reverse complement strand
GGCCGTAGAACGCCAGCGCCTCCTCGATATCCCCCACTTCCAGCGCGACGTGGTTGAAGCCTACGACGCGCGGTCTTGCGGATTCAGCCATCGGAACCTCCTCTGCCAATCTGAAGACTAGGTGGGCAACGCAAGCTCAGGACGCAATCGCATTCGCTGATAAGCGATAGGGTTGCTGCGCCTACGCGGACGAATCTAGCAATAAAGTAGACATGCTAATCACGCTGGCGAATGTCTCGCTTCTCTAATTGGCCGTTTTAGGTCAATAGCTTGGGTCTTTCAAAACGAACTCAGGGGCGATGGAGTATTATTTCAATTGGCTTCAGAAGACCATGTCAACGTACTCGGGCAACTGCTCGACGCGCTGTCACGCGGCAGCGTTCAATCGAACGCTCGCATCAAAGCCGAGTTCGCACCGTGCCTTCTCCGTGGAGAGGTATCCGCTCGGCTCGGCGATGTTGTAGATACCGCGACGCGCCTTCTCGATCGCCAGCACCGCCGCCCAGGCTGCCGCATCGACGTGCAGCGCCGGCGTCTCTGCCGTGTTGGTTCCGGTTCCGGGGCCGTAGAGATGCCCATAGCGGAGGACGACTCCGTCGATTGGCGGAGAGGAAATCGTCAGCCGTTCCAGCCTTGCGACACCTGCCACGGTGATCGCGCGTGTCCCGCGAGCGTCGATGTCGAGAGGGTCATCCTCAGAATGCGGCTCCTTCCCCGGCGCATACATCCAAGCAATGCTTTGTGCGATGAGGCGATGAACTCCCGCGCCGAGTGCCGCGGCGACCAAATTCTGGGTTCCCTGACTGCGCATGCGAGCATTTCGCTGCGTTCCTTCAGCCATCTGGCTTGGATCGAGACCCGGGGGTAGATCAGTAAGCTGATGGACAATGATATCCGGGTAAGCCTCTAAAACCGCCGCGGACAGCGCCTGCGCGTCGAATACATCGACCACCACCGGGTAAACTCCGGCGGCGCGCAGTCCATCTGCCTTGTTAGTCGAGCGGGTCGTGCCGATCACGTAGTGCCTTGCGTTGAGCAGCAGAGGCACCAGCCGCCTTCCAATCGCGCCAGTTGCTCCGGCCAAGAAAATTTTCATGTCAACCACTCCACACGGGACCTTCCCTGCCAAAATCTTGGTTGCGACCTAAGCGCTCGAATAAGCGAGCAACCAAGTTAGCTCAGATCGGTTTCATCAAATCGTCGGCCGTCGCACTCTTGGGGGCGACGTAGATTGCGAGCAGGGTTGCCGGCTCGGTCGAGCTCGCATTGCGCGAGACCCGATGAATCGCAGCCGGGGGTTCCCACCAGGCATCGCCGGCATGGAACGTCTGCTCGGCTCCGTCGCCGACCTTCGAGACGATGCTGCCGGAAACGACGAATGCCATGACGCCATTGGTGTGAAGATGAGGTGGGGAACCTGTTGCCGGCGGATAGGTCACCTCAATCAAGCTGATATCTCGCAGCGGCTCGCCAGGGAGCTCCTGCCTGATCACGTCGCGCCGCGTCGCAGCGTGTGAGGTCGCTTGTTGTTGCGCGGCAGCCGTGCCGTCGGGTATTGCCGTGGCGGCAAGCAAGGAAATCAAAGAACCGTGATTGAAATGTCGCCTGCTGAGGATGGGTTTGGTCATAGCACACTCTTTTCCTTTGCTCGCCCTTTGCAGCAGCGAGCAACTCCGACCGCAGTATCGGCGTCAGCGCGTTCGTACATCGCGCGCGAAAGAACACATCTGCGGGACTTGAAGTGCGATCGGGCCTCCGACCAGGGTGTTGACTGGCGCACTCATGAGCCAATAACTCTCCGGCCAATGAACGCGTAATCGGGCAATAACGTTCCTAAACCCGCGGCCGCGTCGCTGAGATCATCGCAAGTTCCATACTTCCCTACACATGGTGGCGGTCGGGGCAATGTCGTAGCGCGGCTGCAAATTGAGCGCCGCTGCGTCAGCCCGTACAGGGCGACCAATTCGCGCCAGGTGTAGGCTTGGTTGAAACGGCCACATTTCGTGGCTTATGGCCCATAAGCGGAAAGAGATTCTGCCCGCGCATAAAAGTCTTATAAAAAATCGCTGTTCAGTGAAGCCAATCACAGCGAGCGCTCTCATTCCATCCTAAGTTGCAGACATCGCAATCCAAGGAATGGAGCCGACCCAATGCGAACGACGTCCATTTTAACTGTCGTCGCCGTGGTCTTAGCCCTCCTGATCGTGGCCAAGAGCAGGACGGTTGGCCTCACGGAAGCGACCGGCGGCCCGCTTCAGAACACAGTGTCGATCTATGATCTTGATGTCGGGCATCCCAATATGAAGAACCTAACAGTGCAGCAACCGCCGTGGCCCTGACGACCTTTTGGGGTGAACGGCCGCTGCAGTAGTTTGCCCGACCTCCGGGTTTTCTCCGCGCACATGGCCTGGGCGCAAGCAAGAGGCCGCCTTAGCAGCGGGCGGCCTCTATCATTTTGCCAAAAAAAGAAGCCGCTAATTCTGCCGATTTATCTGTTGTGATCTGCGATCTGGCGACTCTTAGCAGAAGGATTGCAAAATGAGCAACGAGAGGTATGAGAACGTAATTATCGGAAGCGGTGAAGGCGGGAAATATCTTGCTTGGCATTTAGGAAAGTCCGGCCAACGAACGGTTGTTGTCGAACGACGCTGGGTCGGTGGTTCCTGCCCGAATGTCAATTGTCTTCCCAGCAAGAACGAAATCCATAGCGCCAAAGTCGGGTATCTCGCTCATCACGCAACTAAATTTGGGATTCCGGCTATCAGCGTTTCATCTGATATCGCCGCGGTTCGACAACGAAAACGGGAGATGGTCGAAGGCCTGATCGTCATGCATTTAGAACGCTACAAGGCAACAGGTGCCGAACTTGTCATGGGTGAAGCGAAGTTTACGGCTCCCAAGACACTCGATGTGCATCTCAATGACGATGGTGGCAGCCGAACGCTGACCGCAGAACGGATATTTCTGAATCTCGGCACTCATGCGTCAATTCCATCGGTGCCCGGTCTGCGTGAAACCAGCCCACTAACGAACATTGATTTGCTCGAACTGGATCGTCTGCCCGAGCACCTGATTGTAATCGGTGGTGGTTACGTTGGTCTTGAATTCGCTCAGGCTTACCGTCGTTTTGGAAGCAAGGTGACGGTTATTCATAACGGTTCGCAGCTTCTCACCGGCCAAGATCCGGACGTGGCCACCGAGATCCACCAGATTTTCACGACCGAAGATATAGACGTTTTGATTTCATCGGAGATTGTTAGCGTGCGGGGCCTTTCCGGCACAGGTGTGCACTTGATCGTACGCACGCCGTCGGGGGACAAGACAATTCAGGCCAGCGATATTCTCATAGCAACTGGCCGCACGCCCAACACCGCTGGAATCGGATTGGAATTGGCCGGTGTCGAGTTAGACCGACGTGGTTACATCAAAGTGAACGACCGCTTGGAGACGACCGCACAAAATGTCTGGGCCATCGGCGAATCCGCCGGCAGTCCACAATTCACGCATATCTCTTTGGATGATTTTCGAGTCATTCGAGACAATCTCGCGGGGGGAAATCGGAGCACACGCGACCGACTGGTCCCGTATTGCCTCTTTACAGATCCTCAGCTCGCACACGTTGGCCTAACAGAAACGGAAGCGAAGCGCCTCGGTGTTGCGGTACGAGTTGCTAAACTACCCGTGGCTGCCGTGCTGCGAACGCGGACGACTGGGGAAACACGGGGATTTTTGAAAGCGCTGATCGACCCAAACGATAATCGCATTATCGGTTTTACGATGATCGGGCCTGAAGCGGGGGAAGTCATGGCCGTCGTGCAGATGGCCATGCTCGCTGGATTTCCCTACACCGTATTGCGCGATGCTGTTCTTACCCATCCGACCATGGCGGAAGGGCTAAACCCGCTTTTCTCGGTGTAGCGCACGTCACTAAGGACATGACGCCGCCTGACGTTACCCTTCAAACAGGCCGATGATCGAAGACACATTTTATGAACAGTCGACAAGCGGCTTGGCGCGACATGGTGAATCGCTCTCATGCCGCGAAGTTCCCTTTCGTTTAGCGGCAGGGGAGTTTATCCTCGTCCTCACACCTCCGCGCGTGCGATAACGTCCATCAGTTCGGCGATTTTTCGTCGCTGATCGGCCTTGTTGCCGGACGCAATGGCGTGTGACACGCAATGCGACACATGATCGCGGAGAATCTCATCCTGGACGCGGCGCAATGCCGTACGAACCGCCACGATGAGCGTTACGATGTCGATGCAGTAGCGGTCTTCCTCAACCATCCGTGCGATACCGCGCACCTGGCCCTCGATGCGACTAAGACGCTTCGCGCAGGATGCCTTGCTGTCTTTTTGCATGATTGTTATATACCCCATACGGGTATTATTGGCAAGTCCCGGGAAGGACAATCGCCATGGCTGCGCAACATCCTCCAGCTACTCAAGAAAAAAAGAGCACTGACTCGAATCAGCCTGGATCGAACCCAGCCGTGCATGATCCGGTTTGCGGGATGACGATCAATCCTGATACCAGCCGGCACCGATATGAATTCAAAGGACAGAACTATTACTTTTGTTCAGCCGGTTGCCGCGCAAAATTTACGGCTGATCCTCGAAAATATTTAGCGGGCTTGCAGACATCGAAGACTGAGGCTGCACCTGAGGGCGCGATCTACACCTGCCCGATGCATCCGCAAATCCGCCAAGTCGGACCCGGCAATTGTCCGATCTGTGGCATGGCCTTGGAACCGGAGGTAGTCAGCGCCGAACCGGCACGAAACCCCGAAATTGTCGACATGACCCGGCGCTTCTGGGTTGGACTCATGCTTGCCATTCCTGTGCTTGCACTGGAGATGGGCGGTCACATCACCAACTTGCATATGTTTCTGAGCCAGATCTGGTCGAACTGGCTTCAATTTATGCTTGCCACGCCAGTGGTCCTCTGGGCCGGTTGGCCGTTTTTCGTGCGCGCTTGGCAGTCTCTAGTCACACGCAATCTCAACATGTTTACGCTCATCGCGATGGGGACGGGCATTGCTTGGTTGTATAGTGTGGTCGCGATTATCGCGCCCGGCATTTTCCCGCCAACATTTCGCGGCCCGGACGGGGCGGTTGCGGTCTACTTTGAAGCAGCCACCGTCATCACCGTGCTCGTTCTTCTCGGACAGGTGCTGGAACTTCGCGCACGCGAGCAAACATCCGGTGCGATCCGTGCCCTACTTGATCTCGCGCCAAAAATGGCGCGCCGCTTCAATGCCGACGGCAGTGAGGAGGAGGTTTCACTCGACTTGGTTATAGTCGGCGATCGATTGCGTGTACGCCCAGGTGAGAAGGTTCCCGTCGACGGCGAGGTAGTTGAGGGCCGTTCATCACTCGATGAATCGATGGTGACCGGCGAATCGATGCCGGTGACCAAGGAAAAAGGCTCCAAAGTGATTGGTGGCACGCTTAACACAACGGGAAGCGTTATCATGCGCGCCGAGAAGGTCGGCCGTGACACGATGCTCGCGCAAATTGTGCAAATGGTTGCGGCTGCGCAGCGCTCGCGCGCACCAATTCAAAGGCTTGCAGATCAGGTGTCTGGCTGGTTCGTGCCGACAGTGATCCTTATCGCTCTGATCGCATTCGCGGCTTGGTCTATCTATGGACCCGCACCACGGTTTACCTACGGGCTTGTCGCTGCGGTCACGGTTCTCATCATCGCCTGCCCCTGCGCTCTCGGACTGGCGACGCCTATGTCGATCATGGTGGGCGTGGGTCGCGGTGCCCGCGCGGGAGTCCTGATTAAAAATGCCGAAGCGCTCGAGCGGATGGAAAAGATTGACACTCTCGTCGTCGACAAAACGGGAACGCTCACAGAGGGTAAACCAAAGGTCATCAGCATCGTTCCTGTTGGAGCATTCAATGAAAGTGAACTCTTGCGGTTCGCTGCGAGCGTCGAGCAGGCAAGCGAACATCCGCTGGCGCAGGCCATCGCCGAAGCTGCCAATGAACGAAACATTTCGGTAGCCCAGGTTAAAGGTTTTGACGCACCAACTGGCAAAGGTGCCATAGGCGTTGCCGAGGGCAGGCGCGTTGTCATCGGCAACCCGAAATTCCTGCATGAATTGAACATTCAAACCACCGAACTAGATGCGGACGCAGAGCGGCTGCGTGGTGAGGGCGCAACGGTCATTTATCTTGCTGTTGATGGAAAGGTGTCCGGCATTATCGCAATTGCCGATCCCGTCAAACGGACAACGCCTGACGCGCTAAAGTTTCTCACGCAGGATCACGTCAGGGTTGTCATGCTCACGGGCGACAATAAAACGACAGCGCAGGCTGTGGCTCGACGGCTCGGCATCAGCGACGTGGAAGCGGAGGTTCTCCCGGATCAAAAGAGCGCAGTCGTCGAAAAGCTGCGTCACGAGGGGCGCAAAGTCGCGATGGCAGGCGATGGCGTCAATGATGCACCCGCGCTGGCGGCGGCCGAAGTCGGTATTGCCATGGGAACGGGGACGGATGTCGCAATCGAAAGTGCCGGCGTCACCCTGTTAAAAGGCGACCTCACCGGCATCGTGCGCGCGCGCCGGCTCTCTGCAGCAACGATGCGAAACATTCGGCAAAACCTTTTCTTTGCCTTCATCTACAACGCGGCGGGCGTTCCCATCGCCGCAGGAGTGTTGTACCCGCTTTTCGGTATCCTGCTCTCACCCATCATCGCAGCGGCGGCTATGGCTTTGTCGTCGGTCAGTGTGGTGAGCAATGCACTGCGGTTGCGCCATGTTCGGCTTTAGGCAGCTTGTGCTTGTGGTTTAGATTGCAGAGCGATCTTAATATCGCGGTTACCGCGATGTCCGGCTTGAGATAAAAAATGATAGCCGGGCGCACGAGAGCAGGCGTCTGGCAACACTTGAAGGAGGGATCACCATGAAACGGATTATTTTCGCGCTAGTTGCGGTTGGCGCGCTGGCCGGCGCGGTCGCCACCACGGCTCCTGTATCTGGACAATCGCACGGCGAGGCTGCGCCGATCTACGGGATCAAACTTCCTCAAGGATACCGTGACTGGCACTTGATCTCAGTCAAGCAACTGACAGGAAACAAACTCAAGCAGTTGCGCGCCCAATTGGGCAACGATATCGCGATAACGGCCTTTCGGGAAGGGAAGCTCCCGTTCCCGGACGGGTCAATCATTGCCGCGGTGCATTGGAATGAGGTCTCGTCGGATGCAGACAACAAGATCTTAGCCAGCGGTTTTCCCGGCGCCGGCCTCGAATCTTCTTTCGCCGGGTCCGCCGTGAATGTTCAATTCATGGTCAAGGACTCAAAAAAGTACGCCGCGTCCGGCGGCTGGGGATACGCCGACTTCACGAACGGCAAACCTGGCGATGAGGCGCTGCACAAAACCTGCTTCCCCTGCCACCTGCCTGCCAAAGATCACGACTACGTTTTTACTCACTACGCACCTACGCCATGAACTGAAGCACGCGCCGATATCTTGGCGGATCAATTTTTTGGATGCCGCAAACGCGGCGGTGGACAACTACTAAGGAGACGGCGACATGGATAGGCGTACTTTTGTGGGTTTGACGGCTGCGACGGCGGCAAGTTCGCTTCTGCCACCTGCCGCTTTCGCGCAGACTACGCCCAAGGCAAAAAATGTCGTGCTGGTGCACGGTCTTTTTGCCGATGGCTCGCTGGTCCGAAGTGATTCCGAGATTGCAGAGTGCGGGGCTCAACGTGACCTCTGTGCAAAACCCCCTGACGACGCTCCCCGAAGCAGTCGATGCAGCCCAGCGCGTGCTCGCGCGCCAGGATGGGCCGACGGTTCTAGCCGGGCATTCGTTTTCCGGAATGATCGTCACCGACGCCGGTGTGCATCCGAACGTCTCGGCGCTTGTCTATGTAGCGGCGCGAGCGCCGGACGCTGACGAAGATTATACAGCCTTGGCCAAGACGTTTCCGACGCCGCCGGCGTCGGCCGGCATCATATTTGACGGCGATGAGGGGCGCCTCAGCGAAGAGGCTTTCCTGCGTGATTTCGCGGGCGACTTGCCGGAAGCGAAGGCAAGGGCGCTCTTCGCGGTGCAGTGGCCGTTTCATAAGGCCCTGCTCACGGGCAAAACCACCCACGCGGCATGGCGGTCAAAGCCCAGCTGGTACGCCGTGTCCACGGAGGATCGGACCATCAATCCTGATCTCGAGCGCTTCATGGCAAAGCGAATGGGCGCTAAGACGATCGAGGTCAAGGCGAGTCACGTTTCGCTGATATCGCAGCCTGAGACGATTGCGAATCTGATTCTGGAAGCGGCTGGTTGATGTCGGTCGCAGAACCAGGAGAGTGCCCTCATGCTACTGGATCTTCACGTTCGCACTCGTAATTATTCCGCGCCAGAGTGAGATCTCGCGCTCAAGATCGCGCGTCATCTCTTCCGGTGTCGAGGGAATGGCGACGGCAGCTTGCTGCAGGAAAGCTTCCTGCAGCTTGGGCTGAGCGCAGGCGCGCACGACTTCACGATTGAGCCGCTCGACGAGCGGCCGCGGCGTACCGGCGGGCGCTGCGAGTCCCCACCAGTAAGTCATGTCATAACGCGGCACGCCTGCCTCGATGAAAGTCGGTACTTGCGGCAGGAGGGGGCTGCGCTGTTCGCCGGAAACTGCGAGACCGAGCAACGTTCCGCCCTTCACGTGCCCCAAGCCCGCAGCAAGACTAGCAATCGTCATATCGATATGGCCGGCCACCGTCTCTGTGATTGAGGCAGCGACTCCGCGGAACGGGACGTGCAGCGCCTTAATCCCGGCCACGTTGAGGAACAGTTCCATGGCAAGGTGTGCTGATGATCCAGGGCCGCCGGAGCCAAAAGTCAGCTTGCCGGGATTCTGTTTGCCGAACTCAACCAGCTCGGAGAGGGTCTTTGGTCCAAGACTGGGTCGCACCAAAAGAATGGACGGGGACACCGCAATGCGGCTGATTTGCGCTAAGTCGCGGACCGGATCGTAACCGAGGTTGGGATAAAGACCCGGAGAAATAGCAAGCGAGGTGTCGGTCAGCAGCAGCGTGTAACCATCCGGTGCCGAACGAACTACTTCCAAAGCTCCGATAGTTCCGCCGGCGCCACCTTTATTTTCGACAATTACGGGTTGGCCGATCTTTTCCGAGAGCTCATGCGCTATCAGGCGCGCAGATGTGTCGGTAAAGGCGCCGGGCACGAACGGCACCACGATGCGCACCGTACGGTTTGGCCAATCGGACTGACCAAAGGCGGAGGCGACAACGGCAAAGGGTGCAAAAGCGGCAGTACGAAGCAGGCACCGGCGATTCATGATCTTGTTCCTCGGGTACTGACGGCGGGGCCACCGACGACTGCACGCCAGCGCGCCAAAGGGCTGGCCCGCAACGTCGTGTCGATGAAACGGGTGAAGTTTTCATCCAGTGGAATCGAGGCAACCGTGTGCACTTGTGAAGTGTTGAGAGCTATCAAGCCACCCTCTACCATGCTGGCTTGGCCCTGCGGCGAGAGTACATAGCAAAGAAAGGCCCTCGCCGCCTCAGGGTTCGGCGCGTGGCGCGGAATAAAAGCTACGCGGCTCACGGCTAAAGCGGGCTGAGAGTTGCGGTCGGCGCGCCGGAACGAAGGAAGCCCGCCGAGCTGAAATTAAGCGGATGCGGAATCGGTTGCATTCAGCGTCCAGCGACCGCACTGGTAAGCGGGCTTAGTTTCTTACGACCGTCTTTAACGAAGATCCTGTTGCAGCTCGGTAAGTCCCGCGCCGAAGGCAAAGTGTCGATCGATTGCAGAGTCTCGAAAAGCCGTTTTGCGTCTTTCTCCGCATGCGTGCGCGCGGTGCAGCTTCTGAACTTCTCCCAAAGCTCGTCACGGTTAAGCGGGTCGTAAGCATGGCCCCGAATTCTCGCAATTGTACCACTGTCGAGCATTTCACCGCTGTTGAGACGGATCACCACTCGCTCGGTCGGCGAGTGAGCCGGATCCCGGGGGTCGTATTCGTCTACCGGATTGAGCTTAACCTTCGGGAAGAAGGACTGGATGTCGGGCCGTTGCACCACGGCGTCAGTAAGATCGGCTACATCCATGTGTCCTAAAATAGCGGCGGCGGCCATCGCAAACTGCTCGCTGAACTTGGCTTCAAGACCCGTCTGCGGTCGCTCGTTGACCAACACGCTGGTCTGCCCCTTGCCCATGGTCACTTCAATTTCAGCGATGTCGTGTGGCTTCACCTTGCGGGCGGTCAGCATTTTCACTGCGGCATCGAAAGATCGATGCATGAAGTAGCAGGTCGGATATTTCTTGATGCACAAGCGCTGCCTCACCAGGTACCATTCTGTGCCGACGCGTGTCGGTGAATCCCGATCCGGCGTCATGTCCGGTGAAAACGCAGTAAGGAAGCCTTGCGGATTTTCTAGCGCGTCGGCCCCTGCGGTCATTCCAGCCACCGCCAAGCGCGTCGCCACTAAGCCGTCACGGGCTGCGCGTCCTGCATGATATGGCTTCGTCATCGTTCCGAAATTTGCGCCAAGACCGCCGGCATGACTCGCTGCGATTGCCAGCGCGGTTGCGGCACGGTCCGCTGGCGGGCGATGCAGCACTGCGGTCGCGGCGGCGGCGCCTACCACGCCGAAGACCGAAGTCGGATGCCATCCTTTACGGTGATAATTCGAGCTACGCCGGAGCAGCTCGGCCCAAACTTCATACCCCGCAACATAGGCAGTCACTAGATCGCGGCCGCTTGAGCCGAGCATTTCGCCTTCCGCCAGCAGCGCCGGAACCATAACTGCACTCGGATGACCGGAGAGTGACTGATCGTCGTAATCGAGCGCGTGCGCAGCGACGCCGCCAATTAGCGCCGCGTTCGGCGCGCTGGCATAAACGGACGACAAACAGGTACGCGCCTCGCGTCCGGTGTCTTGCTCGATGAACGTGCGGCGCGCGATTTCAACCACCGGCTCCTCGATGCCGACCATAATCACACCGATCGTATCGGTAAATGCGTCGCGCACGAGCGCCAATGAGTCGGTCGGCAAGTCATCAAATTGAATCTTTGCGAGGAATTTTCCCAAGTCAGCGGTCAGGTTGCTCATCTTTTCAGTCCACTATCTGGTGTGTTGAACTTCTATCGTTTGATGGCCTTGAAGCGGCGGACCTGTTCGGTGATTGCCCTTTCGACCGGAAGCCGTTCGATGCTGCTCGCACCATAGAAACCGTGACAATCGGGACATTTGCGTAAGATGTAGGAGACGTCGTCTGGCGTCGCGATTGGTCCGCCGTGGCAGAGGACGATGACATCGGTGCGAACCGCCTTTGCAGCTGCAGTCCAGTCGCCGATTTGAGCCGCACATTCGTCAAGGCTCATCGTGGTTTGCGCGCCGGTATGACCGCCGGCAGTAAGTCCGAGATGGCATACCAAAATATCGGCGCCTACCGCCGCCATCGCCTGCGCGTCGGCTGAACTGAAAACATATGGTGTGGTTAGCAGATCCGCCTTGTGCGCCAATGAAATGATTTCGACTTCACGTCTGTAAGAGAGGCCAGTTTGCTCCATCGTGGCGCGCAGATCGCCGTCGATGCGGCCGATGGTCGGATAATTCTGTACACCGGCAAAGCCCATTCGCTTCAGATCGTCGAGAAACGGCTCCCACACTACGAAGGGATCGGTCGCGTTGATGCCGGCGATGACCGGGGTCTCCTGGACGACCGGAAGGATCTCGTTCGCCATATCGAGAAGGATCCGATTGGCATTACCATAGGCTAGCAATCCCGCGCTGGACGGGCGCCCCGCCATGCGGAAACGACCGGAGCTATAGATGATAATGAGATCGGCTCCCGCCAATTCCTCGCACTTGGCCGAAAGCCCGATTCCGGCACCCGTGCCGATAACAGGTTCACCGGCGGCAATCGTACGCCGCAAGCGATCGAGGATTTTTGTGCGCGAAGGACGTGTCATTTCACCACACCGTCATGGCTAGAGACCAAGATACGCGCGGCGAACGAACGGATCGCCGCGCAAGGTTGCGCTCGGCCCTTGTGTCACGATCGTGCCCATCTGCAGAACATAGGCACGGTCGGCGATCTCCAGAGCGAGACGTGCGTTCTGCTCGACCAGCAGCACGCTGACGCCGAGACCGCGGATCCTCTTGATGATTTCGGCAAGCTGCGCGACCAACTTTGGCGCTAGCCCCATCGACGGTTCATCCAGCATCAGAAGCTGCGGCTTTGCCATCAGCCCTCGACCGATGGCGACCATCTGCTGCTCGCCGCCGCTGAGCGAACCTGCATGTTGACGGGAACGTTCGCGCACGCGGGGAAACAGATCGTAGACTTGCTCGAGGCGTTCCGCTAGCTCGCCCGGTGCGCAGGTATAGGCTCCGAGCAATAGATTTTCGTGCACGGTCATGTCGGAGAAAAGGCGACGTCCCTCGGGCACCTGCGAAATACCGGATTGCACGACCTCAGCAGGACGATTGCGCAGCGCGGCCCCCTTGAAACGGATCTCACCGTCGCGCAAAGCCACCAGCCCGGAAATCGTGCGCAGCGTCGTGCTTTTTCCCGCGCCGTTGCTGCCAATCAAACTGACGATCTCGCCGGCGTTGACGGTTAGCGAGATTCCGTGCAGTACGGCCATTCGTCCGTATCCGGCATGCAGCTCAATGACCTCAAGCATCGGCCGTCTCCGTACCGAGATAAGCCTCAATGACATCCGGGTGCGCCGCGGCCGCCGTCGGCGTGCCGTCGAAAATAATACGACCAAGGCTGAGTACGACAATGCGGTCACAAAGACCCATCACCATACGCATGTCATGCTCGATCACGATGATCGTAAAGCCTGCAGCTCGCAGCCGGCGTATCAAGTCGCACAATTCATCCGTTTCTTCGGCGTTGAGGCCGGCCGCCGGTTCGTCAAGCAAAATCAGTCCAGCTCCGGTCGCCAGCGCGAGGCCAATCTCAAGGCGACGTTGGTCGCCATACGAGAGTGCCGAGGCCGGAAGGTCGCAGCGGCTCTGCAGCCGTACAAGTTGCAGGATCCGATCAACCGTTTGATCGATAGCCGCCTCAGAATCACGGAATCGCTTGTTGCGCAACAAAGCCGCGAGCACGCTGCGGCACGAGCGCAGATGAGTCGCGACGCGGATATTGTCTTGTGTCGAAAGCTCGGGGAACAAGCTGGTGATTTGATAGGTGCGTGTCACCCCGAGCGCCGCGATCGAATAAGGCCGCAGGCCACCGATCTCGCGATTGCAATAGAAGACATCGCCGCCCGTCGGCGCCAACATTCCCGTAATAATATTGAACAGTGTCGTCTTGCCGGCACCGTTGGGCCCAATCAAGCCGACCACCTCTCCGGGCTGTACGTTAAGCGTAACGTCGCTGAGCGCGGTCAACCCTTCGAAGCGTTTGAATACGCCACCGAGCTTGAGTTCGCCAGTTTGCGTGGCCGGAGAAACAATTTCAGCCGCTACGTCCGGTACAGTTGCTACCGACGGCCTGTCGCTCGCCGCCTTCCGCTCTGGTCGCAGGCGGTTCCAGATTCCTGTCAGCCCCTCGGGCACCACCGCGATACAAAAAAGTAGAATGAGTCCGAGCAGCAGATTGCGCGCTGTTTCGGCGACGCGCAGAAGTTCTGGAAGAACGCCGAAGACGACTGAGCCAATGATCGGACCGGGCAACGTGCCGGCGCCGCCGGCGATCAGCATGATGAAGACAACGCCGATATAATGGAAGCCAAGCTCGGTTGGGCTGATGAAGCCGACATAGTGCGCGTAAAAACCGCCTCCCAGCCCAGAGATGACAGCACCTAATACGAAGGCCGCCATCTGATAATGCAGCGGTGAAATTCCCAAGCTGGACGCAAGGCTTTCATTCTCGCGCACGGCGTGCCAGGCACGCCCGATCGGCGAATGCAGTAAGCGATCGAGTCCGAAGATGATAATGGCGATGGTGCTGACGACGGCAATCCGGGTCTGCACATCGCGGCCGACCACGCCGACGCTCTCAGGCAACAACCTCAGCGGCGGCACCAGGGGAATTCCCATCGGCCCGTGCGTTAGCTCGACCCAATTCTGCGCAATGATGTAGATGACATAGGCGAACGCAATGGTGCCGACACCAAAATAGATGCCGCGCAAGCGAAAAGAAAAAAAGCCGATCACCGCTGAGACGGCGCCGGTGATGACGCTGCCGAATGGAATAGCCAGGCCGACGGGGAAAATTGCCTGCGTCGCTAGCAGCGCCGAAGCGTACGCGCCCACGCCGAAGAAGACAGGAAAGCCAAAAGCGTGCTGCCCGGCATAACCGAAAATGACGTTGAGCCCGATCGTGGCGAAGGCCAGAATTAGTGATGAATTGATGACATATTGCACGTAAGCGTTCGGCATCAGCGAGGGCAACAGCGCCAGAGCAAGCAGCGACAGCAGCCAAATGCCAGCCCTAGACACGGGATTTACCCCACTGGGATAGGCCCTCAGGATGAACCATCAAAACTGCGAGCATGGTGACGAAGGCGACAAGATCGACGTAGCCTGTTGAGAGGAAGCCCGCCGTCAGGCCTTCCGCCACCCCGAGGATCAGGCCGGAAACAAAGACACCAACAACACTGCCCATCCCGCCCATGACGACGAGAGCGAAGCCTTTCAGCAACGGCAGTTGCCCCATCGTCGGGTAGACATTGAACATCGCGCCAAGTAGCGCACCGGCGCCAGCCGCCAAGGCCGAGCCAAGGCCGAAGGTGAAGGATTGCATCCGATCCGCATCAATGCCCATCAACAGCGCTGCATCGCGATCACGCGCCAGCGCGCGTATAGCCATGCCGCTGCGCGTCCAGCGCAGGAAAGCCGCAAAGGCAGCGATCATTATCAGGGCGACAGCGAAGATGAACAGTTTCTGGCTCGTCAGAAATATTGGGCCGATGACAATGGGCATCGGCGAAAACGGCGATGGGATCGATTGCGGATCCGGTCCCCAAACCAGCTCAGCGCCGTTCTCGAGCATCATCGACACGGCGAAAGTCGACAGAAAGACCATGTAGAACGGCCGCCGCAGCAGCGGACGTACGGCCAAGCGGTCTATGATCACGCCGACGCCGGCGGTCGCGATCATCGCGAGGATGACGGCGGGGAAATAGCCGACGCCGAGCGTCACCACCGCGACATAACAGAAGTAGCCGCCGAGCATGTAGAGCTCACCCTGGGCCATGTTGATGATCCGCAGAATGCCAAGGATCACCATCAGGCCCATCGCCATCAGAGCGTAGATGGCGCCTACCAAGAGACCGTTGACCACCTGCTGAAGAGCGAGCTCAAACATGCCGAGCCAGCGGCTTAGCGCACGAGTTGGTAGCGTCCATCCTTGAATCGCAAGACGTGCGCAGCAACGTTGGCCTCACCGTTGCTGTCGAACTTCACCACGCCCTGCGGACCGATATAATTAATATTCAACAGCGCCTTGCGGATGGATTCGCTGTCGGTGCCGCCGGCCGACTTGAGTGCGTGCGCCGCGACCATTACAACGGTCCAGCCAAGCGAAGCGGAATCGTCAGGCGTTTGCTTGAACATAGCCTCGTACGCGTTCTTGAATTCAACTGAAGCGGCATCGTCGAATACCGGAGCCCAGGCGACGGAAAGCTGCGCGCCTTCCATCATCGGGCCTGCTTGTTCGGCGAGCTTGGCATTGTAGAAATTGACGCTGCTAAACAGCGGTTTCTTCAGTCCGACTTCGACCATCTGCTTGAGTACAGTGATACTGGCCGGATAGCGGACGTCGATGAACAGGCTGTCAGGGTTAAGCGATTTCATCTTCAGCAGGATCGCGCTGAAATCGCTTTGCGTGCGCTCGTAATAGTCAGCATAGAGTACTTTGGGACCGTTGAGCCGTTCGAGCGCGGCGGTAAGTGCCTGGATAGCGCTGCGACCGTAATCGTCATTAGGTGCCAGCATGGCGATCGTTTTATTGTTTGGCTCATCGATGATTGAGCGCGCCAGCGCGTCCGCAATTAAGTCGGCATTAGTGCAGGCGCGGAAGAAATATGGATTGCCCTGCTTGACCGCCGCGGGCGCAAAGGTGAAGCCAGCGATCTGCGGTACTTTTGATTCCTTGGTTACCGCCTCCGCGGCAATTGCCACCGTGCTCGGCAGGTCGATGTCCACAATGGCGACCTTGTCTTCCTCGATCAGCCGCTTGGTCACCGCCACGGCCTCGGACGGCACACCCTTGTGATCGCGCACGACTAGATCGATTATGCGACCGCCGCCTACGCCACCCGATTTGTTGACGTTATCGACCGCCGCCTTCATCCCTTGCAGCATCTGTTGGCTAAGAAAGGCGAGCGGACCGGTCATGCTCAGTCCCACACCGAGCTTAACCGCCTCCGCCGAGTGCGCGGGCATCGCAGTTAGTACCAGTGCAGAAATTCCGCAGACCAACGTCATTCGACGTAAAAGAGAGTTTCTCATTGCGATTCTCCTCCGTGTGTTTCCTTTCCCTGTTGCATGCCTTTTCCGATACTTTGTGCGTTAAGCATGCGACATGGCTGCTCGTGGTGACCATGCCTGATAGAAGTCTGTGGGATAGGGATACCAAACGGATCGATAGCCCTTGACTTCGAGCGACACGTCAACGTCGATGACAGTCGGAGCGCGTTTATCGAGCGCCTGCCGGAGCGCTGGCGCGTAGTCGGCAGCGCGCCCGACATGTAACGTATGAGCACCCATGGCCTCGGCCCACTTGCCGATGTCCGGGTTCCACAAATCCTTGCTCGAATTCTTGCGGTAATCGCAGAAGGTTTCGCGACCGTAGAGACGGAACATCAATTCACGCTCGATTTGCAGCGAACGGTTGTTGAGCACGACCCAGGTAAGCGGCAAGTTCTGCTCGACGGCAGTAGCCACCGCCGTACCACCCATGATGAAGGAACCGTCGCCGATCAGCGCCAATGCCGGGCGATTGCCCAGCGCGATGCTTGCCCCGATGATCCCCGAGGCGCTCCAGCCCATGCGGTGAAAAAAGCCGTCATGCGCGATGAAGCGCGAGGAAGCCTTGAGGAAAGGCGGAGCAAAGCTCAGCAGATGTCCCGTGTCAAAGAAAATGGGCATTTGCGGATCCTTCGCGGCGACGACCTCCGCGGTGTCGTGACAAATGCGCGCATAGTGCAGCGGGGTGAGGTCGGATGTACATTGATCAGCCACCGATCCTTCCCAATTCTTGCGCTCGGCAGCGATTTCGGCGAGCCATTCGCTGTGCTCTTTCAATCCTGTGGTCTGGGCCGCGCCACTCAGCGCGGCGAGCCCGAGCCGCGCGTCGCAGGTCAGTGCAACGGTGGCGGGATAGGCGCGGCTAAGCTCGCTGCAATCAATGTCGAGATGCACGAGCTTCGTTTTGTTTGGAATGTCGAATAGCGTCCAACCACCCGTGTCGATATCGGTGAAATGCGTTCCGATGCCGATGACAACGTCGCAGCGTTTGGCCGCGTTGTTGGCATGGCCCGTTCCCGCCCGACCAATGCAGCCGAGCGATAGTCGGTGTGTTTCCGGGAAGCTCGCTTTCCCCGTCGGAGTGGTTGCAACGGGTATGCCGCCGAGTTCTGAAAATTTTAGCAGCTCGTCATAAGCGCGCGCATTATGGATGCCGCTGCCCACCACGATCATGGGCCGTTTGGCGGTGGATATGAGTTTCATGGCCTCTGCCACACCTTGCGGATCAGGCGCCGGAGGACGCGTGTTCAGGTAAGGCGCCGGATCAGGCAGGTCGTCCGAGATATTTGTGTGCTGAATATCGAAAGGAATCTGGATGACGACGGGGCCTGGCCGCCCTGAGATCGCGGCTTGATAAGCGCGTAGTATCATATCGATGGCGTTGTCTGGCCGGGTGATCAGGAAGGCTTTTTTGGTGATCGGTTTGAGCACCGCGACCCAGTCTTCCGGTCCATTGCGGTACGACTCCTCCATCCCTCCGCGATCGAACCAATGCGTCGCGCCGGCGCCCGCGATGACCAGCATCGCAATGGATTCATAGAACGCGGTCGCCACAGCCGGCACAATGTTCATATTGCCAGGACCAACACTGGTCGTGACTACGGGTAGCGGTGCGGAGCGGCGCATGCGCCAATACCCATCAGCCATTTGCACGGCCTGATCTTCGACGCGAGCTGGAACCCCCCGGATCTTCGTGTCATTGACCACCGCGTCGAGCAGCGCCCAATTTCCGTGGCCGTTCACGCCGAAAACGACTTCCGTGCCCATTCTTTCCAGTACGCGTGCGATCGCCTTCGCAAGGGTAATCTGCCCCATGTCATCCTCCTGATGTCTTTGGTTTCTGATAATCCCAGCGCCAGCGGCCTTCAGTGAACAAAGGAGACATCCTGCGGCTGCAGCATGTCCAAAAGACGTACAGCAGCTATTTCAGCACAGACCGCATCGTTGATATTGGCATCAATCCGAATAATTTCGCCACGATCGCCGAGGGATCGCGCAGCCTCTTCCATGAATGCCTGATCAGATCCCGGCGCATAGAATATTCCACCGGCGCGGTCGTAGATGGAGAATCCGCCAAGCGGCAGAATTAACACCGCCCGACGTTTGGCACGTGCAAGCTTCCCGCCTACCCAGCGTCCAAGAACAGCGTTTTCCTCGGCTGTGGTCCGCATCAGCGTTGTGTTTGGGCTGTGCGCGTGCAACAGCCGATTTTGGTACCTGCTCGGAACCGTATCTGGCGTTGTGAAGTTGACCATGTCGAGCGCTCCCGGCAGTACAACCTGCGGGATCCCCCGTATTCCTGCCGCTTGCAGACGCAGTGGACCGGCGCTTAAGAAACCCCCGCAAAGCTCATCAGCCAGTTCTGTCGTTGTGAGATCAAGCACCGCATCGATCGCACCCTGCTCGACCAACTCCTCCATAGCGCGGCCGCCGGTGCCGTTGGCGTGGAAGATCAGCGTTTCGCAACCAGCCTTCGTTAGCAATTCATGGCAACGCATCGCCGCCGGAGTTGTTGCGCCAAAAGCGGTGATGGCCACAGTCGGACGCTGAGGACCGTTCCTTACGCTCTCGATCCTCCAGCCCACCTCGACCATGCCGCAAATAGCTGCCGCACCATTCGCCATCACGCTACGCAAAATCGGGTTAATCCCGATGATGTCGGTGATCGTGTTGACCATGACGACGTCGCGAGTGCCAACATAGCTCGCCGCTTTCCCGGTAGAGGCCATGGTCGAAATCATCACTTTGGGAAATCCAACCGGCAGCGCGCGCATAGCCGCGCTCGCTACGGCTGTTCCCGAACCACCGCCGAGGCCGATGATGCCATCGAGCAAACCGTCGCGCTGCAGCCTCGTAACCGTCGCCACGGCGCCTGCTGCCATGACCTTAAGCGCGGCTCCTCGATCCTTTGCAGCTGCCAGCGCGTCGAGATCCGCGCCTGCCGCACCGGCAATCTCGCGGCGCGTGATCGTCGCAGCAAAGCCTGGCTCACCGAGCACGCCGATATCGATCAGCATGGCTGCATGCCCACGGCCTTCGATGATCCTCGCGACGAAAGCACCATGCTCGCTCTTGGTGTCGAGCGTGCATAGCACTGCAATTTGTTTTTGCTTTATCATCGACGCGGCTGATGCCCCGGCTAGGGCTGCGTGTACATCGTCTTGACCGTCGTATAGAACTCGACCGCAAGCATTACGCTTGTGAGTTGATCCAAATCAATCTTGATCAATAATGCCATCCTCAAAGTGCCGGCCCGAGATTGGTTCGCAATTTAGTCGTCCGCGACTGTCCGGCCTAGCGGCAACGCCGCCCAGGTGCAAAGCCTGCTAGTTGCATTGCGCAGAACCGCCTTTCCAAGTTAAGGAAATATAATGAGCGACAGCACCTATGATCCCGATGCAGGACTCGCACCGGCATTCACGGCGCCACCGAACGCGTGCGACGCGCATTTCCATGTGTTCGGCCCGCCCGGCAAATACCCTTACGGCACCGACATCCGCTACAAGCCGCCGCACGAACCACTCGAAGCTTATCTGAAACTGGCGCGCCGGATCGGTTTCGCGCGCTACGTGTTCGTACAGCCGAGCGCCTACGGCTTCAACAATGACTGCATGCTCGATGCCATGCGCGAGCTCGATCCGGCGGTACGCCGTGGCATTATTGATCTCGACGAAACCAAGACCGACGACAAGGAATTGGCTGATCTTGATGCACTGGGCGTGCGTGGCATTCGTGTGAACGTCTCGCCGGTGCGCAAGCCAGAGGCCGGCTTGGCCGAATCGATGAAGCCGCGCATCGCGCGGCTTGCCAAACTTTGCAAGGAGATCGGCTGGCATCTCGATTTCCTCACGCCCGGCTGGCTAGTGACCGAACTGATGCCGGTGCTGCGAGAGTTGCCGCTGGAATTTTCCGTTGCGCATATGGGCCTGTTTCCCGCCAAGGACGGACCAGGGCAGCCAGGCTTCCAGGAATTCCTGAAGCTTGTCGGCGACGGCTCAAAGCGGTGCTGGGTTAAGCTCACCGGCATCTATCGTTTTTCGACTGCGCTGGGCTTCACCGACGTGAAGCCGTTCACGGAGGCGTTGATCGAGACCGCGCCTGATCAATTGATCTGGGGAAGTGACTTTCCGCACCTGTCGTTTCACGACAAGGTTGGCTCCATCCAGCTTTACAATATGTTGCGCGAATGGGCGCCCGACCCAGCGATGCGGAAGCGCATTCTCACCGACAATCCAGCGCGTTTGTTCGGATTCAAGTAGTTACAGCGTCTTTGCGCAGCCGTTTTGTCGCGGTTTGCGTCGTGTCATTGTGCTCTACGCGGTCGTCCGCAGATCATACGCCGAGCGGCAGACTCGCGGCATTCCATGCCGTGGCGCTGATCGACGACCACGCCGGACGATCAAATTCGCGTTTGAGATCGCTGAGGATCGAATAAGTAGGGAGCTGCGAGCAGCCAATGAATAGCGCGTCGCAATCCGGCCCCATGGTTGCACGTGCGAGATTGCGCACCTCTTCAGCGGTTATGCGCCCAAGGAAGGCGACGTCGGGTGCACGAAAGGTCTCTAACCGGATGACTTCGACACCGCCATGCACAAGAAATGCCGTCAATTGTTCGTTCACGACATCATTATATGGCGTCACGACGGCAACCCGGCGTGCCTTGTCATGTTGCAGGGCGCTCACCATTGCGCGTGCCGTTGTGACTATCGGTAGTCCGGTTGCATCCGACAGCATCATTGAAAGAGCCGCGTCGCCGGATGGACCCAAGATAAAGCCGGCAGCCGTACAGCCGTAGGCGATCAGATCAAATTGGCCTTTTCCAAAATGTTGGCGGGCTAGAGAAATCGCGTTGTCACGATAAGCCGGTATGGTCTCCTGGGTCAGTAAGCCCGGACCTCGCGGGATCTTTACGGTCGTAACCGTCGAACCAGCTGGTAACCAGGCCAACAATTCGCGTTCCATCGTTGTGTTATTACTCGGCACCATCAGCCCGATACGGAGCGGAGCAAACTGTAAGCTATCTGTCATTGTCGTGATCGCCGTAATCCTGCTAATCAGCCTATGTGCGCGGCTTCCAAGACCGACTGAATAATCGCAGCAGGTGTTATACAACGCTGCAATTCACCTACCCGAAAAAGTCTCGCGTGCTTTTGCTCACGCGCACTACGATTCTTACTGTGGTAAGCAAGATCTTGACCCTGTTTGAACTATAATCTCACAATCGGCCAAACAATAACAGTAGAGCGTTTGTACGTAGGATAAAGGCCGATGCCTTTTTCAAGAACGCGCCGTCGGTTTCTGATGGGCGCAGTCACAGCTCCGCTTCTCGTTCGTTCCACTTGGGCGCAGACCTTTCCGAGCCGGCCCATTCGCATCATTATTGGGTTTCCGCCGGGCGGCGGCATTGACATTCTAGCGCGTCTCATTGCGCCGAAGATGAGTGAGCGGCTCGGCCAGCCCGTCATCGTAGATAACCGTCCGGGCGCCAACGGACAAATTGCGACTCAAGCCGTTGCTCAAGCAGAACCCGACGGCCACGCGATATTGTTCGGAACTACAGGTAACCTAGCCATCAACCAGGTGTTATACGCGAACCGCCCTGTAGCGGACATTGAGCGCAACTTCACACCAGTCTCGGAAGTTGCCTCGTTGAGCTTTGTCCTGGTTGTCGGTCCCACGATGCCGGCAAAATCATTCAAGGAATTGATCGAGATCGCGAGGGCACGCCCAGGTCAGGTGCTTTTCGGATCAAGCGGTATTGGGGGGCTGCCACATCTCTGCGGAGAACTATTGAACCTCCAGGCCTCTATCCGCACCGTGCATGTACCATACCGCGGCAGCGCGCCGGCATTCACTGATTTGATCAGTGGCCAAGTTCACTATGTCTTTGATGCCTTTGCGATTGCTCAGCCTCATATTGC
>Ga0207743_1000021_pt1 | contig 23682 bp, 18 predicted proteins | sample LuqExpMetageno55_FD_187813 | JGI IMG/M metagenome (GOLD analysis project Ga0207743, IMG submission 187813) | Tropical forest soil microbial communities from Luquillo Experimental Forest, Puerto Rico - Sample 55 (SPAdes) | ecosystem: Environmental > Terrestrial > Soil > Tropical forest ... | reverse complement strand
CCGCGCAGACGCATCTCCGGAAAGAGCACCGGCGCGACCGCAGCCATGTCGGCGGCCTTGGAGCCCGAGATGCCCGACACCAGATACATCGCGCCAACCAGCACGTAGGAAAGTCCGCCACGAACATGGCCGAGGAGGTTTGCGAGAAAGCCGACCATCGCTCGCGCCATCCCCGTCATCTCGATCAACAGGCCCAGGAAGACAAACAGCGGCACAGCCAGGAGGATGAGGTGACTCATGCCCTCGTCCATCCGGCCGATCATGACGAGCGTTGGGACCTTGGTCGCGATCAAGATGTAGCCCATGGTGGCGAGACCGAAGGCGAAGGCGATCGGGACACCGGCAAAGACCAGTGCGCCGACGATGCCGACAAAGAAGATGAGAAGGTTGTAGTTACCGAACTTGGGAAAGTAACCGCCGGTTGCATAGAGCACGAGGAAGATGATAGCGACCGACGCGATCGCGGCCAGTGCCGTGTAGCGATGCGCCGTGCGCAACAGCGAGATGATGCCGGTGATCAGCATCAGCCCGATACCCACAGGCAGCGCGCTGGCGCGCCAGGCGCCGGAAATTTCCAGCGCCGGCGTCGTAATCATCTGTTCCTCGAGCGCAAAATCCAGTGCCGGGTAAATCGTCAAAAGCAGAAAGGCGATGCTCGCGACACCCGCGAAAAGGTCGAAAAAGGACTGCGTGCGCACACTCGACTTCGACACGAGGGCCGTCATACGCATGTGCTCGGCCTTGCGGAAAGCTACGACCGACCCAAGCATCGCGAGCCAAAGAAATAGGAAGGAGGCGAGTTCGTCCGACCAGGTTAGGGGTCGATTGAATACGTAGCGCGAGATGACTCCAAGCAGCAGGACAAGGATTTCGACTGCGACTAGCATAGCGGCCGGCAATTCCGTCACCCAGGCCAGCACGGTATCGAGGCGCATGAATCGGACAGGGCGCCCCGTCGCCTGCGCGGCAACGGCAATCGCCTGCTCGGAGGCGAGCACCTCAATGCCGTCGCTATCCACCACGGCTTAGCTCAGGTTGCCGACTTGCTTCTCAAGGACTGCCCACGCCTCGGCGCCATATTTTTCTTTCCATTCCCCATAGAACTTCGCGGCACGCAGCGTAGTACGGAATGCTTCGGTATCAGTCTTGTTGAAGACCATGCCCTTTTGAGTCAATTCGCCCTCCAGCGATTCGTTTAGCTTGTGCACGTCCTCGCGTTCCTTCAGCGCGGCGCCATTGATGTTCTTCGCCAGAACCTCTTGCAGGTCCTTTGGCAGATCAGCCCAGGCCTTGGCATTGGCCAGTGTCCAGAATCCGTCCCACATGTGGTTGGTGTACGAGACGTATTTCTGCACCTCAAAGAACTTGAACAGGTTGATCAGCGAGAGCGGATTTTCCTGGCCTTCGACGATTTTGGTCTGCAGCGCGGAATAGACCTCGTTGATGTTGATGCTGGTCGGCGAGCCGCCGAGTGCTTTGAACATCGACGTCCATAGCGGGCTGACCGGCACGCGAATTTTGAAACCCCTCATATCGTTCGGCGTATTAATCGGGTGCGTAGAGCTGGTTACTTGCCGGTAGCCGTTGTCCCACATATTGTCGAAGGCGTAGAGGCCAGCCTTGGCAATGGCACCACGCACGAATGCGCCGAGCGCACCGTCCATCGCGCTCCAGACCTGATCATAATCCTTGAAGGCGAAACCAATACCGTTGATTGAGGCGACAGGCACATAGGTTGCCAGGATCAAGCCGGACAGGTTGAACATCTGGATGGCGCCGGTGCGCAGCTGGGACAACATGTCGGTGTCACCGCCGAGTTGGCTGTTCGGGAAGACCTGCACTTCGAGCCTGCCATTCGATTCTTCCTTGATCTTGTCGACCGCCTCGCGGAGCCGCACGTTCATCGGATGCGCCGCCACGTTGTTGTTCGCGTATCGATAGACGAACTCGGCGGCATCGCCGCGCCGCGTCAGAATTCCGAACAGCGAGACGCTACCTACTGCCGCGGCGGTGGTCCGCATGAATTTTCGGCGCGTGACCTTGCTCATCGTTGCCTCCCGGAGCAGTGCTTATTGATGCCACTTTAGGTGCCTTCAGTCTGCCAGCGCAATTGGGGGTCTATTGTTTTAACACGCGCACCAGCAGCGGCCGGCACAAGGTTTTCACCCGCGAGTCGAGCGCGGCCTTGAGCGCGATTTCCAGGCCGATTCCGGCCGGGTCTCCGGTGGCGATGGCGATGCAGGGCATGCTCATGGGTCATCTTTCGCTGGCAGCGCGTGTGCCTATAATGGCAAACAATAACAAACGGTCAGGGTGACGTCTGCAATGATGGACAAAACGCAAGGCGCCAAGCACGGGCTCTGCGCGGAGTTGGATACAGAACCGTTGTCAGTCTAATCGACGAGGTTTCGGGGGTTTAGATGCCGCTTTACACCGCGTTGGTCACCCTGCTGGCCATCCTCGTGTATTTCTCGACCGGCTGGCAGGTCGCTAAGGCGCGCGCCAAGTTCGGCATCATGGCACCCGCGACCACCGGCAATCCTGATTTTGAGCGCTTGTTCCGCGTGCAGATGAACACGTTGGAATGGATGCCGATCTTCCTGCCATTGCTGTGGCTGTTTGCGGTGTACTTAAGCGATTGGGGGGCGGCGCTGCTCGGCCTTGTCTGGATCGCAGGCCGGCTAATGTACATCGCCGGCTATTCCGCCGCGGCCGATAAACGGCACAACGGTTTCCTCGTGCAGGCGTTGGCTTCAGGGGCGCTCCTGATCGGAGGCTTGGTTGGAATAATTATGCACTTCGTTCATTGAGAACGGAGATCATTCTGCCGCCTTGCTGGCCGACTTGCCGATTGCTGCGTTGACGCGCGGCATCACTTCTTCGGCCATCAACTTCATTGAGCGTTTGGCGAGCGCCGGATCGACCCAGTCCATACCGGCATAAACCAGCTCGCCGAAATCGCCGGTCTCTTCGCGCAAGGCGAGGATATAATCGACCACCTTGTTGACCGTGCCGTAGGTGACGCAGTTGTCCATCACCCAATCGAGTGTGATCTCTTCGTCTGGCTGCTCATTGTCGCTCTTGAAGACGTTGTGCCGGCCGGCGCGCTGCAGCTTGCCAAGCATCTGGCTGAAATAGAACCGGTACGGACTTTTGGCGTCCTCGTAGCCGTAGCGCGCGGCCACCTTGTCGTTGTCGGCAACGAAGATGGTGCGGGCGATGCGCCAGTCGGCGACGTTGGCCTTCGTGCCAGTTTCGGCCTTGCCCTTGGCGTAGTTCATCCAGTGCGACTTAAGGTGCTTCGACAGCAGGAAGTTCGCCGACAGCGGATGGAAGTCTCGTTTGCCCATCAGCACAACGCCGGGAGAGAACGGTGCCACTACGGTGCCCACGATCTCTGGCCGCGGTTTCTGCAGCGGTTTGGCCATGAAGCCGACGCCGAGATGCAGCGCAGCGGCGCGTTCAATCGTCACCTTGAACCGGTTGTTGGGGAGGTCGATCTTGTAGGGCGGGTCGCCCTCCCAGATCGCCAGGATCACGTCGATCGCATCGGCGAAGATTTTGTTGCGGTCGACGTCGAGCAAGCCGAGTGACTCGGCGTCGGAGGCGAGCGCCCCGGCGGAAATGCCGAGAATGAAACGGCCCTCCGCCAGATGGTCGAACATCGCCGTGTTGACCGCGATTACCACCGGATGCATCTGCGACAGATTGCAGGTGCCGGTAGCCAATTTGATATGCTTTGTGTCATGGATCAGCGTGGCGTGGAACAGCATGCTGTTGGTGATATTCTCGCACGCGTCGGTCAGATGCTCGCCGACAAAGGCGTCGTGGAAGCCGAGCTTGTCGGCGAGGATGATGGCCTCGCGGTCCTCGCGCAGCGTCTGCACCCAGTCGCGGCCCATCGGATGCACCGGCATGGTGAAGTAGCCCAACCGCATTCAGTCTCCAAATACCTCTCGCCGCGACCTAGCATTGCGGGGTTCGCGTGCAGTCAATCTACGATCCCACATAGCGGCCATGCAAAGCACTTTTCCTCCCGCGGAATTGAACGATAAGTCGCAATTTGAAAAGCGTGCAAGGCCGGCTCGCCGCGTGGCGCAACTGTCAATTTCCTGCGGTCGAACATCCCTACGACATGTTGTTGAGGGCGGACGTGCACGCGAGTTGTCGATCTTCATGCGCCGGGTGACCAGCATGCCGGCACAGAGCATGGCGGGAAGCGTTTCAGGGTTGCGGCGACGAGCCATGGGTCGAGCGGCACCACATAGCGGAAGACAACGAGTGCAACTGGAAGGCAGAAGCAGTTGATCAGCGCGACAGAACATCAGTCGTACGAGATTTCCGTGCCAGTGGCTGCAGCGGCCAGGAGCGAAGCTATGGCCAAGCTATTCCCCTGCCCGTTTTTTTGCAGTTAATTGGGGCATAACCGGCTGGTCGAGCAACGATTAAGCAGCATGGGAGGACGGTGGATGGTGAAATTGCGTGCGGCCGAGTGCCGCGAATTCATCAAGGCAGTGGTCGGCAAGGCTGCCGACATGGGCGTGCCGGTCTCGGTCGCTGTTGTCGGACCGGAGGGCCACTTGATCGCCCTCGAGCGCATGGATGACGCTGGCTTCATCACGCCGGATACCGCGATCGCCAAGGCCTTCACGGTGGCGGCGTTTCGCTCCATGAGTCCGCGCTTCCCGGACGGGCTGGTGATCCAGCAGTGGTTCAAGGAGCGCAATCCGCAAATGCTGATCAGCCTGGCGGCACTCACTAACGGTAAGATTGCCGCGAGCGGCGGTGCCGCGCCGGTGTTCAAGGGCGAAGAGATGGTCGGCGCATACGGAATTTCCGGCGGCACCTCGCAGCAGGACGAAGAGATGGCCCTCTACGCCCGGGCCAAGGTCGGCTGGGCGCATGAATCGACCGCCGAGCCGCTGCCTAGCGTGAAGGAACACATCAATGAGCTCTATGCCAAGGCCGGCATTACTGACCGCAAGCTTTAATTCGCCGGAGTAGCGCAATGGAATCGACTGCCGCCCGCAAGACTGAACAACCCGCGTGGACCGGACGCGTCGAGGATGACGCGCTGCTGCGCGGCGCTGGCTGCTTTGGTGACGACGTCAAGCCAGCGGGCGCACTCGCGATCTATTTCCTGCGCTCCCCGCATGGCTTCGCTGAGATCGAGCACATCGACGTGTCGGCGGCGAAAAGCGCGCCAGGCGTGGTTGCGGTATTCACCGGTGCCGATCTTGCCGAGGCGCATTATCATACGATCTCGCATGCGCATCCGATTCCCGGACGCGACGGCAAGCCGGCGATTTCGCCGCATCGGCCGGCGCTGGCAGAGAAGCGCGTGATGCATGTGGGCGAGCCGGTCGCCATGGTGGTTGCGACGAGCACCGCCGCCGCGCAAGACGCCGCCGAGAAGATCGCGGTCGATTACAGGCCGATCAAAGCGGTGACCGACGTGCGGGAAGCCGCAGCCTCAGGCGCGCCACAGCTTTGGCCGGAAGCGTCGGGAAATATCGCTTTTGACTGGACCGCTCCCGTCGACCCGGACGGGAAGAAGAAGGCGGCGCTTGAAGGCGCGTTTCGCGAAGCGGCACATGTGGTGCGCGTCGAATTGATCAACCAGCGCTTGGTGGTTGGCTCGCTCGAGCCGCGCAGCGCGACCGCGAGCTACGATCCCGAGAAGAGAGTTTTCACGCTGCGCTGCCCGACGCAGGGCGTCGCCAACATCCGCGGGCAGATCGCCAGCAGCATGAACGTTAAACAGGAAGAGCTGCATATCTTAACCAACGACGTCGGCGGCGCCTTCGGCATGAAGGGCGCATCGCATCCCGAGTACATCGCGCTGCTGCACGCGGCGCGCGTGCTCAACAAGCCGGTGCATTGGCTGTCGACGCGCTCGGAGGCCTTCCTCAGCGACTGCCAAGGCCGCGACTCGTTCTGGACCGCCGAGCTCGCGCTGAGCAAACGCGGCAAGTTTCTGGGATTGCGCGTTGACTGCCTCGGCAATATGGGCGCCTATATCACGCCGGTCGGCCATTTTATCGTCACCACGCACATCTCGGGTTGCCTGCCGACGGTCTATGATATTCCGCACGCACAGGTGAATACGCGTTGCGTGCTCACTAACACGATCCCGACCGCCCCCTACCGTGGCGCCGGCCGGCCGGAGGCGAGCTATTTGATGGAGCGCCTGATCGATAGTGCGGCCGACGTGACGGGCATCGACGCGGCCGAATTACGCCGGCGCAATCTGATCAAGCCGGAACAGATGCCGTACACGACCGCGTTTGGAAACACGTACGACAGCGGCGATTTCCCGGCGGCTTTGGAGCGCGCGCTGGCGCTCATCGACTACAATGGCTTTGCCGCGCGCAAGAAGGCGGCAAAAAAAGCCGGCATGCTGCGCGGCATCGGCATCGGTTGCTATCTCGAGATTGCCGGCGCCTTTCCGGAAGAGGTCGCACGCATCTCCTTTCCCGGAGGCAAAGCGATCAACGTGAGCATCGGAGCCGGCGCCAGCGGGCAGGGGCATAAGACCGTGTTTGGACAGGTCGCCGCACGCCGGCTCGGAATCGCTGCCGACACAGTGACGGTGTCCGCCGGAGATTCCGTGCGCGACGTACCGGGCTTCGGCTCGGTCGCCTCGCGCACGGCGATGATGGTCGGCAGCGCCATTGCGCGCGCCGTCGACCTGGTACTGGAGAAGGGCAAGCATGTCGCCAGCATCCTCTTGCAGGCGACGGGAGCCGACATCAACTATCGCGACGAAAAATTCAGTGTGAAGAACCACGAAGTCTCGTTGTTCGAGGTCGCCGAGCGCGCCGCCGAGCTCGAGCGCCAGGGCGTGATCCCGGAAAGTCTTGACACGCAGGCCGGTATCAAGATTCCGCCGTCATTCCCCAATGGCTGCCATGTCGCCGAGATCGAGATCGATCCAGCGACAGGCGCGATGGCGATTGTTTCCTATGTCGCCGTCGGCGACTGCGGCAATGTACTCAATGATGTGATCGTCGAGGGGCAGGTCCACGGCGGCGTAGCGCAGGGCCTCGGTCAGGCGCTGAGCGAGAATACGGTTTACGATGCGTCCGGTCAGCTCGTGTCCGGCTCGTTTATGGACTATGCGCTGCCGCGCTCGGACACCACGCCGGCGATGACGGTGGAGCACCGCGCGGTAGCCTGCCGCACCAATCCGCTCGGCGTGAAGGGCACAGGCGAGGCAGGCACCACCGCCGCGCCCCCGGCAGTGATCAACGCTATCCTCGACGCTCTGCCCAAGGGCACTCAGCTCGACATGCCGGCGACCTCGGAACGAATCTGGCGCGCGTTACGGACGGCTTAGGGCTGCACTTCAATCTTCACCTGCGAGGTGATGGTCTGCCAGTGTTGTATCTCTTCGTCGAGCCACGCCTTGGCATCGGCGAGTGACTTGTGTGGGGCGATCTCCATTTTCTGTTTGGCGAACTTTTCCTTCACCTCGGGCGAGGCGAGCGCCTGCAACACGATGTTATGCAGTGCCTCAAGCACCGGCTTAGGTGTCCCCGCCGACGCAAATAGCCCGTTCCAAGCGATCGTTCCCACGTCGGGGTAGCCGACTTCTTTCATGGTCGGGATATTCGGATAGTCCTGCAGCCGCGTCTTGTTGACCACCGCGATCGGCAGAAATTTGCCCGCCTGCACTTGCCCGGAGGCACTGGCGACGTTGAGGAATGCGGCCTGCACGTCACCGCGCAGCATGTCCTGAATCACGCCTGAGGCACCGTTCTTGTTCGGCAGCGCGACCATGTCGAGATCGCCGGCGCGCTTAGCGAAATAGGCCATGTCGTAATGCGGATAGGAGCCGACGCCGACCGTGCCGTAGTGCACTTTGCCGGGGTTCTTTTTGCTAAAGTCGATCAGCTCGGCCACGCTCTTCGCCGGGAAATCGTTCGCCGTCGTCACTAGCATGAAGGCTGGCACGTCGATCAGATTGGTGACCGCCGTCACCCTTTTGTTGTAGTCGAAGTTCATCTTCTCTTTGTAGAGGATCGGCGTGATCGCGTTTGTCGACACGTTGCCGATCATTATCGTGTAGCCGTCAGGTGCCGCCTTCACCATCTCGTCGATTGCGAGCAGGCCGAAGGCGCCCGGCTTGTTAAGCACCACGAACGGCTGGCCGGTAATTTTCTGAATCTGGTCACCGACAATGCGCGCGGTAATATCGGTCGCGCCACCCGGCGCATAGGGCACCAGCACCTTTATCGGGCGATCCGGGTATTTTTCCTGCGCCGAGGCGGCTGCCATGCCGAGCGCAAGGCAGGCGGCGGATAGGATCGTGGTGAGACGCCTCATAAGAATCCTGCGTGAGTATCGATGTTGCCGGCAGGGATTGTCTTGGTTTTAGGTCGCCTTAATGCCGTGCAGGCTGTGCGAGGCATCCTTGCACGTGAAAAATACCACGTCGCCCTCTGGCGTCGCTTTGCCGGCATGAATGGTGTTGGCCGGAATATAAAGGACTGTGCCCGGCTTGGCGTCGAACGGCTTGCCGTCAATCTCGCCGCGGAAGTGGCCTTCGAGGATATAGATCCACTGCTCGTTGGGGTGCGAATGCGGCTCGGCGCCGGTGCCGGCCTTCATGCGCATCAGGCCGACGATGATGCGGTCGCCCTCGACGCAGGGTCCGTGCGCAGTCGAGTAGGCGGGCCCGCCCATGATCTTCGCGACGGTGCCCAGATCGAAGAGGAATTGGCCAGGACCGGCGCGGGTGGCGCCTGGCGTACGTGCGGCCGGCTGATTGGACATGGCCTTACTCCCGAGAGCGTCGAAATTTATGATTTAGTTATCAGGCGATGTTAGTGGATCGAGCTTGGGGACGCCAGCGGTGCCACGGTTCGGCCACCGCCTAGGGAAAAAATTCTCGCCAATGAAGCTTGTGCGGCTATGTCTGGCACTATTGGCGCTCGGCGCGCTTGCCGGCTGCGCCAACAACGTGCCGCCGGCGCAGCCGAGCTTCTATCGCAGCCTGGCCGAGCCGGGTGCGCAGCTCGACTCGGCCGCCGCCGCCTCGATGATCTCGGGCTACCGTAGCAATAACGGATTGCCGGCGGTTGAGCTCGATCCAGAACTGACGCGTCTCGCCGAGGCGCAGGCCGCCATAATGGCCAAGCACGACAAACTCGACCACAACGCCGGCAAGCCGTTCGTCGCGCGGCTTAAGGCGTCCGGCTACGAGGCCAAGACAGCTGCCGAGAATATCGGCGCCGGCTATCACACGCTGGCCGAGGCCTTCTCCGGCTGGCGTGAGTCCACCCCGCACAATGCCAACATGCTGCTCAGCGGCGCGACCCGCATGGGGATCGGCGCGATCTACACCCCGACTTCAAAGTACAAAGTTTATTGGGCGCTAATTCTCGCCGAGCCCGACGACAAGAAGAACTAAGTATGCTACCCATCGGCGCGCAGCCCGCGTCACGCCGCTCTTGCCCTTGGAAAAAGGCGAAGCCGGCTTACGTTAACACTTCGTGTTCTTCGTATTCTTCGAAATGGGCACATGAACGTGCGTAGTATCGGCCGCTCTGTTCTGCACGTCATGCACAGTGGATAGGCGCTGGACCTCTCGGCTTCGGCTGACTAGCCTGTTGGTTTATGTTGGCGCCGGGTTTCGATAATTTCGACGCGCTTTACCGCCAATTCCGCTGGCAGATCCCAACGCGTTACAACATCGGCGTTGATGTCTGCGATCGCTGGGCGGCGAGCGAGCCGGGCCGGCTCGCCATCCTGCACGTGCGGCCGGGCGGCGGCGACGAACGCATTACCTACGGATGGCTGCGCGAGACCTCGAACCGGCTCGCCAATGTGCTGCGCGCTCATGGCGTTGGGCGCGGAGACCGTGTTGCCATGCAGCTGCCGCAGGCGCCCGAGGTCGCTGTCGCGCACATCGCGATCTACAAGCTCGGCGCGGTAGCGCTGCCGATCGCTAGGCTATTCGGTCCGGACGCGCTGTCCTACCGGCTGCAGAATTCAGGCGCCAAGGCCCTTATCACCAATGCACAGGACCTTGCCAAGCTCGCGGAAATTCGCGGGGAGGTGCCTCGACTCGCCTTCGTGCTGTCGGTCGATGGCGTGGGCGACGGCGTCGCGAGCTTCCCCGATTTGCTGGCGCGCGCTTCACCGGAGTTCACGCCGGTCGATACCGCTGCCGAGGATCCAGCGATGATGATCTACACCTCCGGCACCACCGGCCAGCCGAAGGGCGCGCTGCACGCGCATCGCGTGCTACTTGGCCATCTCCCCGGCGCCGAGCTGCCGCATTATCCGTTTCCGAAGGATGGCGACTGCTTCTGGACGCCGGCCGACTGGGCGTGGGCCGGGGGGCTGCTCGACGTGCTGCTGCCAAGCCTGCGTCACGGCATTCCGGTGGTCGCGCGCAAGTTCGACAAGTTTGATCCGGAGGAAGCCTTTGCGCTGATAGCCAAGACGAACGTGCGCAACGCCTTCATCCCGCCGACCGCGCTGCGCATGATGCGCGCGGCGCCGAGTCCGAGCGGCCGCTACACTTTCGCGCTGCGCAGCGTCGCCTCGGGCGGCGAGTCGCTCGGCATCGAGGCACTGGAATGGGGTAAGGCGAAGCTAGGCCTCACTATCAACGAGTTTTACGGTCAGACCGAGTGCAATCTAGTGCTCGGCTCCTGCGCGCAGCTCGGCACGTTGAAGGCGGGCGCTATCGGCAAGCCAATTCCCGGCCACGTCGTGGCGGTGATCGATCGCGACGGCCGGCCGATAAAGGCCGGCGAGCTTGGCCAGATCGCGGTGCAGCGCCCAGACCCGGTGATGTTCCTCGAATACTGGGGCAGGCCGGAGGCGACGCGGGACAAGTTCATCGGCGACTGGATGACCACCGGCGATCAAGGCATTACTGACGAGAACGGGTACATCACCTTTGTCGGGCGCGACGACGACGTCATCACCTCGTCCGGCTTCCGCATCGGGCCGGGCGAGGTCGAGGACTGCCTGATCCAACACCCGGCGGTGGCGCTCGCTGCCGCGGTTGGCAAACCCGATCCGATCCGCACCGAGATTGTGAAGGCCTTTATCGTGCTGAAGAAGAGCTATACGCCCTCGGATAAGCTTGCCGCGGAAATCCAGAGCTTCGTCAAAACGCGGCTGTCGGCGCACGAATATCCGCGCGAGGTCGCCTTCATCGACGACATGCCGATGACCACCACCGGCAAGATCATCCGGCGGCTGCTCAGAGAACGGACATGAGCAGGGAACTTCAGTGTGCAAAATTTAAAGGCGCTCAATCCCCCAAGATTCTTGTGACCAAGTTGCGTCACAAGGCCGCGAACGGATCCCCCATCAAACGCACAGCGATATTCTTTGCTACTGTGGGCGATTGTTCTAATGAATCAAGGCGTTTCTAGGTTTGCGACTTCGCTGAGAATTGCTTCCACCGCGTTGCGTTCATCGCCTGTCAGGGCAGCTTGCGGCGGCACAGGGTCGCCGACCGCGTAGCCCTGGATTTGCAATCCGGCCTTGATGCAGGCGGCGAGATTGAAGCGAGCGAAGGCCTCGTTGATGCGCCACAATTTGCGCTGCAGTTGCATCGCCTGCTGCCATTGTCCGGCGTGGCAGAGCTCATAAAGCTTCACGCTCTGGTACGGCACGATACAGGCCGGTCCGGCCATCCACCCGACGCCGCCAATCAACATCACCGCCGCGGGAATGTGCGCCGAGGCGGAAAACACTTTTATCTGCGGGCAGCGGTTCATGATCGACAATAATCGACCAGTGTTAGTGGAGGCGTCCTTGATGTAGCGGATGCGCGGATGCTCTGAGAGCCGTGCGATCACATCGAGTGTGAGATCGCTGCGCTGGAATTGCGGATTGGTATAGAGCACGACCGGAATGTCGACCGCGTCGGCGATGGCGCAAAAATAGGATTCGACCTGCGCTTCCCCAAGAGGGAAATACGCTTCTAGGATAGCTAGGATGCCGTCGGCGCCGAGTGACTGATAGTGCTTAGCCTGTGCCACGGCATCCTCAGTCGCAGTCGAAGCGACGCCGGCCACCACTGGCACGCGCTTTTGCGCCGCCTCGACGGTGGTCTGCACCACGGCGGTGCGTTGTTCGCCCGTGAGATAAGCGAACTCGCCGGTTGAGCCGAGCGGTGTGAGCCCGTGCACACCGGCCTTGATCAGGTCAGAAGTGAGGCGTCCGAGGACGTCAGTGAGGATGCGCCCCTGTGCATCGATCGGCGAGACCAGATACGGAAAGACGCCATGGAAATCGGTCATGCCCTATCAATAGCATGCCCTCCGAAATAAGCGGTGAGGCGTTTCGTATCGCCTGGCTCAGTCTGCGAACGCGCCGGGGCGGATCTCGGCATGGACAGCGCGCGGGCGCCCTTTACAGCCACGGTGCGTAGTCGTCGTTCGTGCTCCACAACCCACGCGGCGGTTATGACGTGCGGCTGTCGTTTTAGCAAAGAAGGCGTCCTGCGACATCTGCGTCACCCGGCGAAGCCTCCGTCGTCGAGGAACTTTTGTTCCTCGGGCGTACTGACGCGACCGAGAATGGCATTGCGGTGCGGAAAGCGGCCGAAGCGACGGATGATATCGGCGTGCAGTTCTGCCCATTTCAGGCCGTCGGCGTCGTTGTGCGCGCGATAGAGTTTAATTGCGCGTTCCTGATCGTCCGAAAATTCCGAATGCGTGAATGGCAGATAAAAAAATTCGCGCAGGTCGTGAAAGGCGCCGTCAAAACCGTTAAGGATCGCGCGGCTGGCGATTGCACGGGCCACTGGGTCGGTTGCGAAGGCACGCGCCTGCCCGCGAAACATGTTGCGCGGAAATTGGTCGAGCAAGATCAGAAGCGCCAGCGCCCCTTCAGCGGTCGTTTCCCAATCGGTGAGCTTGCCGGCAGCGGCGGCCTCGTGTAGCGCAAGGAAGCGGCGCCGGACCTCATCATCGAAGGCCAAGTCCTTCTCGAACCAGCGGTCCGGCCCTGCTTCACGCCAGAAGGCGATGATGTCCGCGGGCACCTGCCCTTCGTTCATGCCTCGTCCCGCAAGGCACGGCGCAGGATCTTGCCGACGTTGGTCTTCGGCAATTCGTTGCGGAATTCAATGTACTTGGGCACCTTGTAGCCAGCGAGCTGGCGGATCAGATGCTGGCGCAAGTCCTGTTCGGTCAGCTCCGGCGACTTCTTCACCACAAACAATTTTACCGCTTCGCCGGAGTGAGTGTCGGGCACGCCAATAGCCGCACTTTCTAACACGCCGCCCTGCAACATTGTCACGTCCTCGACCTCGTTGGGATACACCTTGAGCCCGGACACGGAGATCATGTCCTTCTTGCGGTCGATGATCTTGATGCGGCCTTGCTCATCCATGAGGCCGATGTCGCCGGTGCGGAAATAGCCGTCCTTGGTCATCACCTTTGCCGTTTCGTCCGGGCGCTGCCAGTAGCCGGGCATAACTTGCGGGCCGCGCGCGCAAATTTCGCCGTGCTCGCCGAGCGGCACCTCCTTGCCATCGTCATCGCGGATGGAGATGTCGGTCGAGGGCATCGGCAAGCCGATGGTGCCGGTCCACTCGGTAATGTCGCTGCGGTTGCATGCGAGCACTGGGGAGGTCTCCGACAGCCCATAGCCTTCAATGATCGGTCGGCCAGTTGCCTTCATCCAGGCCTCAGCGACTAACTGCTGCACCGCCATTCCGCCGGCGATCGCGGCCTTGAGCCCACTCCAGTCAAGCTTGCCGAAATCAGGATGATGCAGCAAAGCGTTATACAACGTGTTCACCGCCGGGAACAAATTCACCTTGTATTTGGACAGTTCCTTGATCAGGCTGGGCAGATCGCGTGGGTTAGGGATCAACAGGATGTGGCCGCCCAAGTGCAGGCTGAACAAAAAGCACGCCGTGAGCGCGAAGACGTGATAGAGCGGCAGCGCCGTAACGGTAAGCAGCCGATCGATCGGCGGCGGCAGCGCGATGATCGGAATGTGCCAAGCATCCATCTGCATCACGTTCGCCACCAAATTGCGATGCAGAAGGATGGCGCCCTTGGCGATGCCGGTCGTGCCGCCGGTGTATTGTAGGAAGGCAATGTCTTCGGGGCCGATCTCGGACCGCGTGTAGGGAAGGCTCCGGCCAGCGCTCAATGCATCGTTGAACCTGGTTGCGTCCGGTAGCGAATAGGGCGGCACCATCTTTTTGACGCGCCGCACCACGGTATTGACAATTGCACCTTTCAACGCGCCGAGCATGTCGCCCATGCTGGCGATCACCACGTGCTTGATCTGCACGCGCAGCAGTGCCTGTTGCAGCACGGAGGCGAAGTTCTCCAGCACGATGATGGCTTCGGCGCCAGCGTCCTTGAGCTGGAATTCGAGTTCGCGTGGCTTGTACAGTGGATTGACGTTCACCACGGTCAACCCGGCGCGCAAAATGGCCGCGATCGAGACGGGGTACTGCAGCACGTTCGGCATCATGATGGCGACGCGGGCACCGCGCTGTAGGCCCTTGCTCTGCAGCCAGGCGGCGAAGTTGCGCGAAGCCCGGTCGAAGTCGGCATAGGTGAGGGTACGTCCCATGCAAATGCACGCCTCTTTGGTGGCATTTGCCTGGAAACTTTGCTCGATCAGGTGCACTAAGGAGCGGTAACGGGTGGCGTCGATTTCAGCGGGTACGCCCGGCGGATAATGCTTGAGCCAGGGCCTTTCCATAACGTTTCCCCCATGCCGCTCCGCTCGTTCGGGATGGTCGGCAGCAGAGCGTCAGCATCAATCGACTTGCGCTGCCGCGCAAGGGCGACAATCAACGATCGGAACTGCCAAATGGTATCAGCGGATTATCGGTTAATGCCGCCCGATCCGCCCGGTCGATGGCAGCAGTACCAAGGAATGCCTCGAACAGTTCGCGCACCGTGCGCTCAAATCGCGGGTGATGAACACAAGCCGTGTTCTGTGATCAGCGTCCGGCCAACTTTCCAACCGCGCGGTCGGGTGGAGGACGTGTTGCACTCCGTGCAGCACCACCGGGGTTTCGGGCATTTCGGCAAGCTTAACGATGCCCTTTAGACGTAACAAGTTGGCGCCATGTGTCGCGCGCAAGAACTCGAGAAACATCTCCAGCGTGCCGGCGGGAATCGGCTCGTCGGCGTTCAACACGAAGGCGCCGATATGCTCGTCATGACGGTTCACGCCGTGATGATGATGGGAGTGATCGTTGGCATAGGCTTCGGCGGCGAGCCATTTCCTGACGTCGGGAATTTTCAGCTGTGGGTTATACAAGCCGCAACCCAGCAAACGATCGGCAGTCGCTTCGCCTTTGGCGGCGTCAAGTATCGGCGCGGCGGGATTGAGCGCATGCAAACGCCCGATCATGCGGGCGCGCTGTACGGTGTCAGCGAGATCGGTTTTTGTCAGTACGATGCGGTCGGCCATCGCCGCCTGCTTCACCGCTTCGGCATGCGCATCGAGCGTCGTCTCTCCATTCACGCAATCGACTACCGTCACTACGCCATCTAGCCGGTAGCGCAGCACTAGATAAGGATGCGCCATGGCGGTATTCAGTACCGGCGCCGGATCGGCGAGGCCGGTGGTTTCCAGCAATACGCGGTGGAAGGTGCAGCGTCGGTTGTCGAGGTCGCGCAGCAATGTTTCCAGCGCGTCGATAAGGTCCCCGCGCATGGTGCAGCACAAGCAGCCCGATTGCAGTAGCAACAAGTTGTCGCGAATATATTCGACGAGCAGGTGGTCAAGCGCGACCTCGCCGAACTCATTTATGATGACGGCAGTGTCGGCGAGGGCCGGCTCTTTAAGCAGATGGTTGAGCAGGGTGGTCTTGCCGGCGCCGAGGAAGCCCGTGAGCACCGTTAAAGGAATGGGATCGGCCGGCCGGCGCCGACGGGCGCTATCACTGGCCGCGTTCATCGGCTGGCCGAGGAAACCTTCGGCTTTGCATGCTTGGCGCGCTTGGCCGCATGGCCGTCCTTCGCTACCGCCTTGCCTTTCTTCTTCTTCGCGTGGGTGCTCGCAACTTGCTCGACCGCATCCGGGTGATCGGGCGGACCGGTGAAGACGACGACCGGTGGTTCGGTATCGACCGGCGGTCCGAGAACGAACTTGCCGGCGGACGGTTTTAGGCTCGGCAGCACGAAGGCTTGCGCCGAATTATTGTCGCCGCTTGCAGCATTGGTAGCAGCGGTATTGGCCAATTCTTCTTCCTCATTATTGTCCTCGGATGGCGGCTTGCGCCGGTGACCGCCGCACATCTCCTCGCGCAGATTGGGCGGCTGCGCATCAATTGGCGCCAGCGCATCGACGGTGCCGAGCGATGGCGTGAGCCAGGACAGGCCGCCGCCGTTGAATCCACGCTCGAGCAGTGCTGCCGCTTTCTGCGCGCGCACTGCGCTGGAATAGGCGCCGAGCACGATAGCGATTAGGCGTCGCCCGCTGTGCGTCGCGGAAGCGACGAGATTGTAGCCGGACGAGCAGATGAAACCCGTCTTCATGCCGTCGGCGCCCGGATAACGATCGAGCAAGGAATTGTAATTGTGCATCACGCGATTGCCGTAGCGGATCGAGTGGATGTGCCAATAGGAATCGGCTTCTGGGAATTCAAGGATCAGTGCGCGCGCGAGAATTCCGAGGTCACGCGCCGAAGTGACATGATTTTCCTCCGGGAGACCGTTCGGATTGACGAAATTGGATTGTGTCATGCCGAGCCGCCGCGCGTTGGCGTTCATCATGTCGGCAAAGCCCTCGATCGAGCCGCCGACGCCTTCGGCGATCGTCACCGCTATGTCGTTTGCTGATTTTACCATCAGCATCTTCAGCGCGTTGTCGACGGTGACGGTAGTGCCGACCTTGAAGCCCATCTTGGTCGGCTGCTGGCCTGCGGCGTTTTTCGAAACCGTGAGCAGAGTGTTGAACGAAAATCGGCCTTCCTTGATAGCGCGCAGCGTGGTGTAGGCGGTCATCAGCTTGGTGACGGAAGCCGGATACCATGGATATGTGGCGTTCTCGGCGTGCAGCACCTTGCCGGTGGAAGCTTCGATCAGCAGTTGTGCCTCGGCCTGGGCGCGCGACGCACCGGCGAGCGCGAAAACCGCCGCGACGGCAAAACTGAGCACCAAGGGGTGGCGACAAAATGTCATAGCTTGCGGTCCAGTCAATTGCCTTGGGCCTCGGAAACGTTTGGGTTCCATAGGCGGTAACTGTAAGCTATCTAAGCGCAGAATGGGAGGCAAAGGCCGCGCGCTCCCCAGCTTGAATCATAGTGATCTTGCCTGCATTGCCAACCATTGCGACCAAAGTTCGGCAGGAGGGACTTCGATGACCGCTGCAATCGTCGGTTGGGCGCACACCCCCTTTGGTAAGCTTAACGATGAGAGCGTCGAGAGCCTGATCGTGCGCGTCGCCGGCGAGGCGCTCAGCCACGCCGGTGTGGCGCCGAAGGACGTCGACGAGATCGTCCTCGGGCATTTTAACGCTGGCTTCTCGGCACAGGATTTTACCGCCGCGCTGGTGTTGCAGGCTTCGCCCGAGCTGAGGTTCAAGCGCGCCACGCGGGTCGAGAATGCCTGCGCGACTGGCTCGGCCGCCGTCCACCAGGGATTGAAGGCGATCGCTGGGCACAGCGCCCGCATCGTGCTGGTGGTCGGCGTCGAGCAGATGACGGCGACGCCCGCGCCCGAGATCGGACGCAATTTGCTGAAGGCGTCCTATGTGCGCGAAGAGGCTGAGATCGACGGTGGCTTCGCCGGCATTTTCGGCAAGATCGCGAGCCTGTATTTCCAGAAATGGGGCGATCAGTCGGACGCGCTGGCCATGATCGCGGCCAAGAACCACAAGAACGGCGTCGGCAATCCTTATGCGCAGATGCGCAAGGACCTCGGCTACGAATTTTGTCGCACCGAAAGCGAGAAGAACCCGTTCGTTGCCGGGCCGCTCAAGCGCACCGACTGCTCCTTGGTGTCGGACGGCGCCGCTGCGGTTGTCCTTGCCGATGTGGAGACCGCGCTGCGGCTCGGCCGTGCCGTCGTGTTCCGCGCCGCCGAGCACGTACAGGATTTCCTGCCGATGTCGAAACGCGACATCTTGAAGTTCGAAGGCTGCGCGGAGGCGTGGCAACGCGCGCTGCAAAAAGCCGGGCTCGCCATCGGCGAGCTTTCATTCGTGGAGACGCACGACTGTTTCACCATCGCTGAGCTGATTGAATACGAGGCCATGGGTCTGACCCCGCAAGGCCAGGGCGCGCGCGCCATCAAGGAAGGCTGGACTCAGAAGGAGGGAAAGCTACCGGTCAATCCGTCGGGCGGACTGAAGGCGAAAGGTCATCCTATCGGAGCTACCGGCGTTTCAATGCATGCACTCACAGCAATGCAGCTCACCGACAATGCTGGGGACTTGCAGGTGAAAAACGCGCATCTCGGCGGGATTTTCAATATGGGCGGCGCGGCGGTGGCGAATTACGTCAGTATCCTCGAACGCATCAAGTAGCCGGGTACGGATGTTCGAGCGACGGAACTGAAACGAGTGCATTTGCTTGGCAGTCGCAAACCCTTCAGGCAAACCACGCGTTAACCTTTAAATTGATCGCGCACTTGGAAATGCTAAAGTCGCGCGCGTTCACATTCGTTGGTACGCTTACGATTAAAGCGAAGTCGGGCAGGGCCGGGTCAATGACGAATATTCCAACCGACCTGCTGCGCACGCTTGTCGCCGTGGTCGATCTGCGCAGCTTCACCAAAGCCGCCGCTAAGCTAGGCGTGACGCAGCCAGCAGTGAGCGCCCAGATCAAGCGGCTGCAGTTCTTGCTCGGCGGCGACTTGTTCGATCGCAGTATTCCCGGCGTCAGTTTGACGCCACAAGGTGAAATTGTCGTAAGCTATGCACGCCGTCTGCTCTCGATCAACGATCAGATTGTCCATATCGGCAGTAGCGGTCCACGGCCGGAGCTAGTGATCCGGGTCGGCACGCCGAGCGATTTCATCGCCTCGGTGCTCCCTTCAACGCTGGCACATTTCCGCGGGCGCTGGCCCGACGTGCGTTTCATGGTGCGCACCGATTATTTCGATCCGCTGGCGCGCCAGCTCCGCAACGGCGACATCGATCTGTTGATTGGGCTGTCGATGACGCCACAATCCGACGCCCGGCACACGCGCACGCAAGAGGTTGTGTGGGTGCGCGGCCCTACCACCCACGTCGAGCCCGATCGGCCGGTGCCGCTGGTGTCCTATGGCGAGTCTTGCGTCTATCACCGGCTTTCGGTGCAGGCTTTGCAAACCGCCGGCTTCGACTGGGAAGACGTCTTCACTGGCCCAAGCTTCGCTAGTCTGCGCAGCGCCGTCGGTGCAGGGCTTGGCGTTATGGCGATTACGCGCCGGCGCGCGAACAGCGCCAACATGACGGTTTGGGAAGACACGCCGCTGCCGAAACTGCCGGATCTCTTTAGCGAAATCTACGTCCGTGAGGGCGGCGCCCGCGTTATCTACGAGCAGCTTTCCGACGACATTGCGGCCGCCGTATTCGATGATGAGAGGCGCACACCGGTTAAGGCAACAAATTCGGCGGCCTAACGGTCAATTCGTCTTACGTTCGTCGGCGGCCGGCAGGAACGAAGCGTCGAACACGTCTTCAAGCTTCGGCTTTGCGCTCTTGAATTTGTAGGTGAGCGCGATCTGGTCGACCGCGCGCGCAAAGCGCTCGCCGTCGATGCCGCCAAACCCATTGGCTTTCACCTCGGGGGTCACGATGTTGTCGCGGATAGCCATCCTGAGTCGTTCGAGTTCGACGTCTTTTGTAGCTTCGTCGTTCCGCCTGAGCACCGACTCGATCGCCGTGGCCGGCGACTTCACGGTCTCCTTCAGACCCTTGACGTAGGCGCGCAGGAAACCCTTCACCGCTTCGGGATGCTCGGCGGCGAACTTCGAATTCACGATGATCGCGTTGCCGTAAAGATTGACGCCGTAGTCGGCCATCAGCAGGACGGCGATATCGTTGACCGGAACACCCTCGTCCTTGAGGCTGACATAGGACGAGAACGAAAAGCCAGTGATGGCATCGACCTCTCCGGCGGCGAGCATAGGTTCGCGCACCGGGAAGCTGACGTTCTCGATGCTCACCTTCGTGGCGTCGATATCGTTGGCCTGCACAAAGATCGGCCATTGCGCAAAGGCGCCGTCCGCTGTCGGCGCGCCGAGCTTCTTGCCTTCCAGGTCCTTCGGCTTGTTGATGCCGCGGCTCCTGCGCCCGACCACGGCGAAAGGCGGCCGATTGTAGACCATGAACACGATCTTGATCGGCATGTTCGGATTGGTGTCGCGCAGCTTGAGCAGCGTGTTGATGTCGCCGAAGCCCATCTCATGCGTGCCTGCGGCGACGCGGCTGATCGGCTCGAGCGAGCCGGCCGCTGGGTCGAAGGTGACATTGAGGCCTTCGGCCTTGTAATAGCCCTTGTCGAGCGGCAGCAGGAAGGGCGCGGCCGGTCCTTCGACCCTGAAGTCGAGGCTGAATTTGATCGGCGTTTCGGCGGTGGCGCCAGTCGCCAGCATGGCGGCGAGCCAAAATCCTGCCGCGATCGACCGGCATCGAATACTCATCACGCTGTTCCTCTCGCGGACCGCGCAACCGCCGATGCGTTGTCCACTGCAAAAAAGAGCACGCCGCCGTAAAGCGGGCAATATACCGGCGCGCAATTAGGGCGCCGATGCGGCGACGTGCCTAACAACAATGTCAGCGGCGTGATTTGCCTCTCAGGCCGCGAGAATCGCGCGTTTAGGATAGACTTAAGGCTGAAGCTTGGAGGCCGATCCATGCCGCCGGCGAAGCCCGATGCCGCCAGAAATTTGTCCGCGTTCCGCTCGCCCTACGCGCCGGCGGACGAGGGCTTGGCCACTTCCCTGCTTGCTGCCGCGGGGCGGGGGGAAACGGCGGAGACCGCCATCAATACCAGAGCCAAGCGACTCATCGAGGCGATCCGCGTCCGCGTCGGCGGGCTTGGCGGCGTGGAGGACTTCCTGCACGCCTACGCGATCTCGACCAAGGAGGGTTTGGCGCTAATGGTACTGGCCGAAGCGCTGCTGCGCGTGCCGGATGCCGACACCGCTGACCGCTTGATCGAGGACAAGCTCAAGGCCGGAGACTGGACGCACCGGGATGTCCGCTCCATGGCCCTATTGGTGTCAGCATCAGCCTGGACGCTCGGCATCACGGCCAAAGTGATCCAGCCGGGGGAGACGCCTGAGGGCATAGTGCACGGCTTGGTGAAGCGGCTCGGCCTGCCGGCGGTGCGCACCGCCACGCGCCATGCCATGCGGCTGCTCGGGTCGCATTTCGTGCTCGGACAGACTATCGAGGAGGCGCTGGGGCGCGCGCGCCGCACTGCCGAGTTTCTCTATTCCTTCGACATGCTGGGCGAGGGCGCCCGTACCGCCGCTGCCGCCGACCGCTATTTCGAATCTTATGTGAACGCCATCGACGCCATCGGCAGGACCGCCGGCAGTGCCGCGCTGCCTCGCCGTCCTGGCATTTCCGTCAAGCTGTCGGCGCTGCATCCGCGCTACGAGCCGTTGTCGCGCGATCGCGTCCTGCGCGAACTGACCCCAAGACTGCTCGAGCTGGCCCGGCTGGCGAAAAGTCACGAGCTCAATTTCACCGTCGACGCGGAAGAGGCTGATCGCCTGGAATTGTCGCTCGACGTGATTGCCGCAGCGCTGGGCGATACATCGCTCTCTGGCTGGGATGGCTTCGGGCTTGCCGTGCAGGCCTATCAGAAGCGCGCCGGCGCCGTGGTCGACTGGGTCGCCGAACGTGCCGTTGCGCTCAATCGCCGCCTGATGGTTCGGCTGGTCAAGGGCGCCTATTGGGACAGCGAGATCAAGCGGGCGCAGGAGCGTGGGCTTGCAGACTATCCCGTGTTCACGCGCAAGGCGATGACCGATCTCTGTTATCAGGATTGCGTTCGGAAGCTAATGGCGGCGCGGCCGCGGCTTTATCCGCAGTTTGCCACCCACAATGCGCTCACCGTGGCGAGCGTGATCGAGGATGCTGGCGGAGTGGAAGGTTATGAATTCCAACGGCTGCACGGCATGGGCGAGGCGCTCTATCAGGCGCTCATGCTGGAAGAGCCGCAGCTCACCTGCCGCGTCTATGCGCCGGTCGGCGGTCATGCCAATCTGCTCGCCTATTTGGTACGTCGGCTGCTGGAGAACGGTGCCAACTCATCCTTCGTGTCGGTGGCGGCCGATCCAATGGTGCCGATCGCGACCTTGCTGCGGCGGCCGCAAAGCTGGATCGCCGAACCCGCTGCCGCGCGCCATCCGCACATTCCGCTGCCGCGCGATCTGTTTGCGCCGCGGCGGAATTCGGCCGGCGTCGAATTCGGCGATTCTGCCGCACTCACTGCGCTGCGTGCGGAGATCGCTGCAGCACCATCTCATACCAAGGCATCGCCGCTAATAGACGGTAGCGCCGTCGCCGGGCGCGCCCGCAGAGTCATTTCTCCAATCGATGGCAAACCGATCGGCGTGGTAGAGGAAGGCGATGCCGCGATCGTCGGGGCGGCAATGTCGGCGGCGCAAGCCGGGTTCGTGGCCTGGGAGGCGGCGCCCCTCGCGACGCGCGCGGCAGCGCTTGAGCGTGCCGGCGACCTGATCGAACAGAACCGCGGCCGTCTGATAGCGCTACTGCAGAGCGAAGGCGGCAAGACGCTCGACGATTGTATCGCCGAAGTGCGCGAGGCCGCTGACTTCTGCCGCTACTACGCTGCCGAGGCGCGCCGCATTTTTGTTCCGCGAGTATTACCCGGTCCGACCGGCGAGAGAAATGAGCTGCGCTATCGCGGCCGGGGTGTCTTTGTCTGCATCAGCCCGTGGAATTTTCCGTTGGCGATTTTCACCGGACAGGTTACCGCCGCGCTCGCTGCCGGCAACGCGGTGGTGGCGAAGCCGGCGGAGCAGACGCCGCTCATCGCCTTTGAAACGGTCAGGCTGCTGCATGTAGCCGGCGTGCCGGCGAGTGCGCTGCATCTGGTGCCCGGCGATGGGCGCGTCGGCGCGCTGCTCACCACCGATAAGCGGGTTGCCGGCGTCGCCTTCACTGGATCGACAGAGGTCGCGCGCGTCATCAACCGCGTGCTCGCCGGCAAGGACGCCGCCATCGCGCCGCTGATCGCCGAGACCGGCGGCATCAATGGCATGATCGTCGATGCTACCGCGCTGCCGGAGCAGGTGACCGACGACGTCATGATCTCTGCCTTCCGTTCCGCCGGCCAGCGTTGCTCGGCGCTGCGCCTTCTCTGTTTGCAGGACGACATCGCCGAGCAAGTGCTCACCATGGTCGAAGGCGCCACGCACGAGCTCAAGCTTGGCGATCCGCGCGATCCGGCGACGCATGTCGGCCCGGTGATCGACGGCGAAGCCAAGGAAAGGCTCGAACGCTGGATTGCAGACATGGAGGCGCGCGGAGCCGCGCGCTTCCGCTACGAAGCGGGGCGGCTGCCGGCCGGTACCTACGTCGCGCCGGCCATCGTCGAGCTCGACCGCGCGCGTGAACTGAAGGAGGAAGTGTTTGGGCCGGTGCTGCATGTCATGCGTTGGCGTCCGGACGAGCTTGATCAACTCTGCGACGATATCGCGGCAAACGGTACCGCTCTCACGCTCAGTATCCATACGCGCATCGATGCCACCGTCGCGCGCA
>Ga0207743_1000010_pt1 | contig 27156 bp, 20 predicted proteins | sample LuqExpMetageno55_FD_187813 | JGI IMG/M metagenome (GOLD analysis project Ga0207743, IMG submission 187813) | Tropical forest soil microbial communities from Luquillo Experimental Forest, Puerto Rico - Sample 55 (SPAdes) | ecosystem: Environmental > Terrestrial > Soil > Tropical forest ... | reverse complement strand
CCAGGCCGGAGCCCACGAAGCCTTGACCGCCTCCTCGGCAGCGAGCCGCGCGGCCTGCCGATCGTAGCGGCGCTGTGCCTCAATGTAGAGCCCGCGCAGGCCGAGCTGCTTGGTATCCGCGCGGCGAGCCATCTCGCGGAAGGCGCGCTCGGCGCCGACGCGATCTCCAGCCAACTGCGCCGACTGCGCGGCAAGCAGCAGCGCCAGCGGATCGCCCGGCGACAGCCGCGCCGCGTCGGTGGTGGCTTTGCGCGCAGTGCGCAAATCGCCGGTGCCTACCGCGATCAGTCCGCGAGTAATCGCGAGATAGCCTTTGACAGCGCTGCGGTGGCGGAAGAACAGAGATACCTGCTCGGGTGAGCGCCAAATGCCGCGCACGATAGACCACAGCAGCATCAGTACGATCACCACCGCAATAAGCGCTAGTGCGCCGACCATCACCGACGTTTCGATGCGGTAGCCCATCCAGGTAATGGCAACGTCGCCCGGCCGGTCGGCCACCCAGACGAAACCCGCGGCCAGCACCGCGACAGCTAGCAGGAACGTGATGACCCGGACCATCGCGCCCTCAATTAGATCCAATTGCGCGCGCCGCGGCGGCTGCGTATTGACGCGCGGCCTTGAGCGCGCCCTCACGCGCTTGCGCTTTCGAGATCCAGTCTTGTGCCGGCGCGCGTATCGGATTGGGAAGCTTGCCGAGATCGGCGAGCGCGGCCGCGACGTCGGACTTGGCGACGTCGTTTTCGATACGCGACAGCACCGCCAAAGGATCGTCACTGGGCGGTGCATCGACTGGACGGATGCGCACGAGCTTGCCGGCATTGGCTTGTAGCCGTTCGAGGAAACCACCTTGCGGCGCCTGCGCACCCGCAAGGTTGACCATCGCCGGCAACAAGTTATGCAGCTCCTGCGCCAGCGCCGCCGGGCTTGGGATGCCGGTCGCTGCAAAGGGTTCGAGCACAGAGATTTCCTTATCGATGGCACCTAGCGACTTGGCTTGCGCGAGCTCGGCGGCAAATGGTGCTCCGCTCACCACTGCATCGCGCAACGCGGCCGCGCTCAAGGCCTGCCGGGCAGCAGAATCCCTCGACGACGTCTTAGCGATTTCCTCGCGCGCAGCCTTTGCCGACTGCTCGAGTACAGCGATGCGTTGTTGCAGCGTGTCGAAATCGGTAGCCGAGATTCCGCCTGAGGAACTCTTCGTTGCATCGATGCTGGCACGCAGATCATTCACAGCCGTCATTGCTTCGTCGGCGCGCGCGCGGCCTTGCGCAGCGTTGGCTACGGCGGCGTCGCTTTGTGATTTCAGAGTGTTCTCGGCAGCGGTCAACCGTTCGCCGCTCGCCTGCATCTTGGAAATACTCTCTTCGATTTTGCTGACGCGCTGGCTGAATGCATCAATCGCCTTGCTGTCGGCCGCGAGCTGCTGAGTCGACCCAGGTGTGGCCTCATAACGGACCGGCAGCAAGTCGGTGAGCCAGAGTCCGAACAGGATCACGGTCATCGTCACCGCGCCCGCCGCGCCGGCGATATACCTGGAGACGCTGCCGGAGGTGGCAGGCGGGGCTTTCTGAGCGGGAGTCGACGGCGGCTCCTGCGCGGCTGGCGGTGGCTCGGACGCCGTCGGTGGCGGCTCCGACTGTTGGGGCCCGGCGGCTCCGGCCGGCATTTCGGTAACCGTCAGATCAATGGTGGGCGGCACGCCTTTCTTACGGCGCGCGCCAGGGGTTGCGTCCTCTTGTGCTTTCTCTGGCGTTTCCGACGTCGCGCGTTTATCGGCCATGGCTTTCCTTCGCAAATCGGCCCACCCACGGCAGGAGATAACGCAAATGGCGTTCGTGCGCCATCAACGCGAGCCTGCCTCCACCAACTCAAGTAGTTCCGCTTCGTCCGCCCGCTTGGCCACGGCGATATCCTTGGCGCCGGCGGCGGCCAGCGGCACAGCAATTTGTTGTGACAGGCAAAGATGTCGAACGGTTACCGCCTTATCAGCGATGCGAGCTCGGCGAGCGCCAGCAAGATAGTTCTCTGCACTGCGCTTGGAAAAATGAAGCACCGCCTCCACCTCGCTCGCCTTGAGTGCAGCCGTCAAGGCGGGTGGAAACGGGTTGGCGACCGCGCGATAAACAACCGCCATCTGCGCGGCGATGCCATGCACGGCCAGTTCCGCCACTAGATCGGCGGCGCGGTCCTCGCCCGCGAGATAAAGGAGTGACGCCGAAGCGTCAGCATGCTGCTCGGCGATCAACTGCACCAGATCGCGGACGTCGCCGCCAGCGGAAATGACGTCGGCAAATCCGGCGCGCCGAGCGGCGTCGGCGCTGCGTCGACCGACCGCATAGACCGGTAGCTCTATCAATCTGTCGCGTGCCGAATTTTTGGCGATCGCAGCCGGCGCGTTCGCGCTGGTGATGACGATGCCGCTCCAACCGCTCGCGAAGTCCGTCGCAATCGGCTCGACCCGCATTAGCGGCGCTACCAGCACCTCATGTCCTCGCGCGCGCAATGCTGCCGCTGTGCGCTCGCTGTCTGCCTGCGGCCGGGTGAGGATAACACGCATTGTTCAATCGAAGAAGCCGCGGCCAGCACGATGTTTCAGCTCGCGCCCCGCTTCAGCGCCGATGTTGGCCGCATCTTTGCGATGCCCCGTGCCGGCGATGTCGTGCGCAGCCCTGCCGTCAGGCCGCACGATCATACCGCGGAACTGCAGCCCGTCGCCCGAGAGCTTAGCATGCCCAGCGATCGGCGTCTTACAGGACCCATCGAGCTCGGCAAGAAACGCGCGCTCGCAAGCAAGCGCGGTAAAAGTGTCCATGTGATTGATGCGTGTCAGCAGCTCAAGGGTGCGCGTATCGTTCGCGCGCGCTTCGATGCCAATGGTGCCCTGCCCGACGGCCGGAAGGAATTCTTCTTCGCTCATGATTCTGGTTGCGTGCTGCGTCAGTCCGAGCCGCCGCATTCCGGCGAGCGCTAGAATCGTCGCATCGACGTCGCCGGAGTCGAGCTTGCGCAATCGCGTTTCGACATTGCCGCGCAGCGGCTGCACGCGTAGATCGGGTCGAAGGCGTTTGGCGATCGCCTGCCGGCGCAGCGAGGCAGTGCCGAGCGTCGCACCCTGTGGCAACTGGACAAGCGATTTGGCCACACGGCTGATGAAGACATCGCGCGGATCTTCCCGCTCGAGGCAGGCCGCCAGCATAAGGCCCCGCTGCGAGAACGTCGGCATGTCCTTAGATGAATGCACGGCTAGATCGATACGGCCGTCGAGCAACGCCTCTTCGATCTCCTTGGTGAACAGGCCCTTGCCGCCGAACTCCGCCAGCGGCCCTTCCTGGAGAGTGTCCCCGCTGGTGCGGATGATGACCAGCTCTACCGTCTCCTGGCCGACGCCCAACACCGCCGCCAGTCTGGCACGCACGGTGCGCGCCTGCACCAGCGCCAACGGGCTGCCGCGTGTGCCGATGCGTAGACCGGCGGTGGATTGCACCATATCACCTCTCGATGCTAGGGCACCTTGTAGTGCACACTTCCCAGCCAAGGGAAGACCGCATGAGGCGCAAATGATCGTCCTCGGCATAGAAACGACTTGCGACGAAACCGCCGCTGCGTTGGTCGAGCGTTTCGAGGACGGCCGCGGCCGGATTCTGTCCAACGTGGTGCTGTCGCAGGTGAGTGAGCACGCTGCGTTCGGCGGCGTGGTGCCCGAGATTGCCGCCCGCGCCCATGTCGAGACGCTCGATCTGATTATCGACAAGGCCATGAGGCAGGCCGATCAAACCTACGCCAGCATCGATGGCGTGGCTGCCGCCGCCGGACCCGGGTTGATCGGCGGCGTTATCGTCGGGCTGACAACGGCGAAAGCGATTGCGCTGGTGAAAGAGAAGCCACTGGTCGCAGTCAATCACCTCGAGGCGCATGCGTTGACCGCGCGTCTCACCGACGCGACGCCATTTCCGTATTGCCTTTTCCTCGCCTCCGGCGGCCACACCCAAATCGTAGCCGTGCGCGGCGTCGGCGACTATGTGCGGCTCGGCACCACCATGGACGATGCCATCGGCGAAGCCTTCGACAAAACCGCCAAGTTGCTCGGCCTCGGCTATCCGGGCGGCCCGCAAGTGGAGAAGGAGGCCGACCGCGGCAACGCTACCCGGTTCGCGTTACCGCGGCCCATGCGTGGCCGCAACGATGCGGATTTCTCTCTGTCCGGCCTGAAGACGGCTGTGCGGCTGGAAGCGGAAAAAATTGCGCCGTTGTCTAACCAAGACGTCGCCGATCTGTGCGCGTCCTTCCAGCAGGCAATCGTTGAAGTCGTGCTCGACCGGCTGCGCACGGGCCTGCGGATGTTCCGCACAAAATTCGGCGCGCCGACCGCGTTAGTCGCCGCCGGAGGCGTTGCCGCCAATCAGGCTATCCGCAAGGTACTGCATCGGCTCGCCTTCGAGGTCGGCACAGTGCTGGTGGCGCCGCCGCTCGAGCTGTGCACCGACAACGGCGCCATGATCGCCTGGGCTGGCGCCGAGCGCCTCGCTGTCGGCCTCGCCGATCCGCTTGAATTCGCTCCGCGTGCGCGCTGGCCACTCGATCAAGTCAGCGGCCCGCGGCCGCCGGAACCCGACCAAATCCTTAAGCGAAGCTGAACACAGCATGACGATCCAACGCATCGCCGTGCTTGGTGGTGGCGCCTGGGGAACGGCGCTGGCCCTGACCTGCGCGCGCGCCGGGCGCGAGGTAACGGTCTGGGAGCACGACGCCATTAACGCAGAGAGCCTCGAGAAAAAGCGCGAGAGCCGCTTCCTGCCGGGTGTGCGCCTCGATCCCGCCATCAAGGTCGTGCGCGACCTTGCCGAAACGGCGCGCGCTGACGTCATGCTGCTGGTTGTGCCGGCGCAAACGCTGCGTTCCGTCTGCACTGCGTTGGCAGAAGTGCTGAGCAGGTCGATCCCGCTGGTTGCCTGCGCCAAGGGCATCGAGCACGGCACGCACAAGTTCATGACCGAGATCATCGCCGAGTGCACGCCGAAAGCGATACCCGCTATCCTCTCCGGCCCAAGCTTCGCCGCCGACGTTGCGCGCGGGTTGCCGACCGCGGTCACGATCGCAGCGGCGGACACAACGATCGCGCGCGATCTCGCGCCTGCATTCAATTCTGGCACGTTTCGTCCCTATCACTCCACCGATATGCGCGGCGTCGAACTCGGCGGTGCCATCAAGAACGTGCTGGCAATCGCTGCCGGCATCGTTACCGGCCGCGGACTTGGCGCCAGCGCACTGGCGGCGATGACAACGCGCGGCTTTGCCGAGCTCGTGCGCTTCGGCCAGGCGTTCGGTGCCAAGACCGAGACTATGATGGGCCTATCCGGCCTAGGTGATTTGATCCTCACTTGCTCGACTCCGCAGTCGCGCAATTTCTCCTGCGGGGTCGCATTGGGCAAAGGTGAGAAGCCGGACACGGCCGGACACGGCAAGCTGGCCGAGGGCATCTTCACTGCACCGGTGCTGCTGGAAATGGCGCGCGAAAAGAACATCGATATGCCGATTTCGACCGCCGTCGCCGCCATCCTGGCGGAAGAGCTGAGCGTCGATGAGGCGATAGAGTCGTTACTAACACGACCGCTCAAGTCGGAGCACTGACATGGCTTATTGGCTGCTGAAATCCGAGCCCGACGAATATTCGTGGGATGATCTCGTCAAGCGCGGCGCCAAAGGCGATGCCTGGACCGGGGTACGCAACTTTGCTGCGCGCAAAAACCTCAAAGACATGAAAAAGGGCGACTGTTTCTTCTTCTACCACACCGGTGACGAGAAACAGGTCGTCGGCATCGGCAAGATCGTCGGCGAAGCCTTCCCCGATCCGACCGCGGGAAAGAAAGAACCCTGGTCCGCCGTCACCGCCGCCGCCGACAAGCCGCTGCCGAAACCCGTCACGCTTGCCGCGATCAAGAGCGAACCAAAGCTCAGGTCGATGGCGCTTGTAAAATACGGGCGGCTTTCTGTTCAGCCTGTCACTCCGGAAGAGTGGAAGCTCGTATGTAAGATGGGCGGGCTAAAATAGGGAGGCGCGCGTGACCTTCGCCGGCATCAACTACTGGGCTGTGTTGGTGGCGGGCGCTATCGCCTTCCTGTTCGGCGGTGTCTGGTATCGTTTGCTGGCGGAGCCTTGGAAGGCGGCACACGGATTCACCACCGAGCAAATCCGCGCCCATCACGGCAAGGACGCGGCGCCTTTGCCGCTGCTCATCGCGCTTGCCGCCGATCTGATCATGGCCTGGATGCTGGCCGGCGTGATGGGCCACCTGGGAGACCTGACCATCAAGAACGGTGTGATCTCCGCCGCCTTTCTTTGGTTTGGCTTCGTCATCACTACCCTGATAGTCAACAACACCTTTGGCATGCGTAGCCCCAAATTGATCGCCATCGACGGTGGCCATTGGCTAATTGCGCTGCTGCTGATGGGCGCGATTATCGGCGCCTGGGGCGTATGAAACCCCGCCGAAAGTTGTGCGTAGCGCGCCTTGTCGGTTGCGCGCGTGCCGTCGCATAATAAGGCCAATGAGATCATGCCTGTGCCTTAAGCGCGGGCGGGGAGGAAGTCGCGATGTCCGAGACGATTTATGACGTGCCGGCGCAGTGGCAGAACCGCGCCTTCGCCGACGAGGCCAGATACAACGCGCTGTACACGCGCTCGATCAAGGACCCAAACGGGTTCTGGGCCGAAGAGGCGAAGCGCATCGACTGGATCAAGCCGTTCACGAAGGTTAAGAACATCTCCTTCGATCCGCACAATGTTTCAATCAAATGGTTCGAGGATGGCACCCTGAACGCGGCCTACAATTGTATCGACCGCCATCTGGCCAAGCGCGGCGACCAGGTCGCTATCCTGTGGGAGGGCGACGATCCCAAGCACGACAAGAAGATCACCTACAAGCAACTGCACGCCGAGGTCTGCCGCTTTGCCAATGTGCTGAAGGCGCGTGGCGTCAAGAAGGGCGACCGCGTCACCGTCTATTTACCGATGATCCCGGAGACGGCGATTTCAATGCTCGCCTGTGCGCGCATCGGCGCCATTCATTCCGTAGTATTTGGCGGCTTTTCGCCCGACTCGCTCGCCGGCCGCATCGAGGACTGCAAGTCCAACATTATCGTCACCGCCGATGAAGGCGTGCGCGGCGGCCGCAAGATTCCGCTCAAGGCTAATGCCGATATCGCGGCCGACAAAGCCGGCGACGTTACTAGCGTGATCGTTGTGCGGCGGACCGGCGAGAAGGTCAACATGAAGTCCGGCCGCGACGTCTATTACGACGAGATCGCGAAGACCGTGCCGGCCGATTGCCCATGCGAGGAAATGAACGCTGAGGATCCGCTGTTCATTCTTTACACGTCGGGCTCGACCGGCAAGCCGAAGGGCGTGCTGCACACCACCGCTGGTTATCTCGTCTACACGTCGATCACGCACCAATACGTCTTCGACTATCACGACGGCGATATCTACTGGTGCACGGCCGACGTGGGCTGGGTCACCGGCCACAGCTACATCGTGTATGGCCCGCTTTCCAACGGCGCCGTAACTCTGATGTTTGAAGGCGTGCCGAACTATCCGAGCGCGTCGCGCTTCTGGGAGGTGTGTGACAAGCACCAGGTCAATGTGATCTACACCGCGCCGACCGCGATCCGCGCGCTGATGCAGAGCGGGGCCGCGCCGGTGAAAAAGACCTCGCGTAAATCGTTGCGCCTCCTCGGCACGGTCGGAGAGCCGATCAATCCGGAAGCCTGGGAGTGGTACTACCACGTGGTCGGCGACGACCGTTGTCCGATCGTCGACACCTGGTGGCAGACAGAAACCGGCGGCATCCTGATCACGCCGTTGCCCGGTGCGACCAGATTGAAGCCAGGCTCGGCGACGCTGCCCTTCTTCGGCGTTATCCCGCAGATTGTCGACGCGGAAGGCAACGAGCTCACGGGCGCCTGTTCCGGCAATCTCTGCATCGCGGACAGCTGGCCGGGCCAGATGCGCACCGTCTACGGCGACCATGATCGTTTCGTGCAAACTTACTTTTCGACCTATCTCGGCCGCTACTTCACCGGCGACGGCTGCCGGCGCGACGAGGACGGCTACTACTGGATCACTGGCCGCGTCGACGATGTAATTAACGTCGCCGGCCACCGCCTCGGCACCGCCGAAGTGGAAAGCGCGCTGGTGGCGCACCCAAAGGTGTCGGAAGCCGCCGTAGTCGGCTACCCACATGACATCAAGGGCCAGGGCATCTACGCCTATGTCACGCTGATGGCGGGCGAAAAACCGAGCGACGAGCTGCGCAAGGAACTGATCGCCTGGGTGCGCAAGGAGATCGGACCCATCGCCTCCCCTGACCTGATCCAGTTCGCGCCCGGCCTACCGAAGACGCGCTCCGGTAAGATCATGCGGCGCATTCTACGCAAGATCGCCGAGGACGAGTTCAGCAATCTCGGCGATACCTCGACATTAGCCGAACCGACCGTGGTCGACGATCTGGTCAACAACCGCCAGAACAAGAAGGCGGCCACGGCCGGCGCTTAATCTTCCCGAGGCCGGCAAGTCCCTTGCCGCTCGACGAGCTGCGAGACAAGCGTGCCGTTGTGTCCGCGCTTACGAGGTGCATGGCGAAACGAGAGTCGATTTGGATCAGGTCGACACTGACACCGATACCGTACGCAAAGCACGGCCGAAGCGGCTTGTCTATGAAAAGAATCCTATCATCCGCTGAGGGTCGATCTGCGTAACCACAATCTGGGGTCGGTATTTATCTTTGCTAGAATTTGAAGTGTGCGCATAAAGGAAAACTGTACGCCGCTGACGTTTTTCCCAATCGCTTCGCGCGGCAGCCACAATTCACGGCAATAACGGAGCGCATGGCGCGTCCGCGCAGTTCTCCACAGCCGGAAGTCCCCGGCCTCACTGCCCGCCGCATCGCCGCCGACATTGTCGACGGAGTGCTGCGGCGGAAGATCACGCTCGACGAGCAGCTCTCCGGCAAGACCGCGCATCCCGGATTGCCCGCCCTCACCGACCGCGACCGCGCGTTGATGCGCCGGCTCACCGCCACGGTGCTGCGCCGGCTGTGCACGTTGCGACACCTGCTCGGCGCCTTTCTGGAAAAGGGTTTTCCTGCCGACGCGCCTCGTGTGGAGACGATTCTGCTGATTGGCGCGGCACAGATTCTGTGGCTGGAAGTTCCGGATCATGCCGCGGTCGATCTGTCGGTGCGTCTGGCACAAGCCGACCGACGTGCAGCGCGCTATGCCGGCCTGATTAACGCGGTGCTGCGCCGCGTGACACAAAACCGCACCGCTGTGCTCGCAGATCACACCGCACATGACACTCCGAAATGGCTGCTCGAGCGCTGGAGCAAACACTATGGCGCCGAGATCGCGCGCGCCATCGCGACCGCCAATGGGCACGAGCCGGCGCTCGATCTCACCGTCAAGCAAGATGCCGATTCCTGGGCCGAGCGCTTGCGCGGGCGCGTCCTGCCAACCGGAACGGTGCGCACCCGCGCGCAAGGCGTAATCTCGCTATTGCCGGGTTTCAATGAAGGCGCTTGGTGGGTGCAGGACGCCGCCGCCTCACTGCCGGCGCGGTTGCTCGGCGATGTGCGTGGCCTCGCCGTGGTCGACTTGTGCGCAGCGCCAGGCGGCAAGACCGCGCAATTGGCATTTGCGGGCGCGCGCGTCACCGCGGTCGATCGCTCGGCCGGACGCCTCGGCCGGCTGCGCGAGAACCTGGCGCGGCTTTCGCTGTGGGCGGAAACCGTGACGGCCGATGTCTTGGAGTGGCAGGGCGGACCATTCGACGCCGTTCTGCTCGATGCGCCCTGCTCCTCGACCGGCACCATCCGGCGGCATCCGGATGTGCCTTGGCTCAAGAGTGAAGCCGACATCGGCGTGCTGACATCGCTGCAGCAGCGGCTGCTCGACAGCGCCGTTGAACTGCTCAAGCCGGGTGCGACCATGATTTATTGCGTCTGCTCGCTCGAGGCTGAAGAAGCCGAAAACCAAATCGTCGCATTACTGGCGCGCGATCCCCGCGTCGCCCGTGTGCCAATTGCCGCGCAAGAAGTCTGCGGCCACTCCGAATTCCTCACCACCGAGGGCGATCTACGGACCCTGCCGCAGCAATTGCCCGATCCCGACCCGCTCTGGGGCGGGCTCGACGGCTTCTATGCCGCCCGGCTCAAGCGTCACTAACCCACACTGCGGAGGGCCATATTTGCCCTTTGCCGACCCTTCGCTATCGTGTGGACCGCGCGCGCGAATCAGCCCACGCCGCAGGGGATGAATACCTTCATGATGCGGGTTTCGGTCGCGGAGCGATTTAGGCTCTCCGTGCTAATCGGGCGCCGCGCTTTCCGCAGCCTGCTCGGACATATCAACTCGCATCGACTGCTGCGTTGGCGCTTTGTCTCGACCAAGATCGACCGGCTGGTGATCGCCCCGCAGGATCTGCGCACCGCGGACGCCACGCGCGCCAGCGAAATCTACGCTGGCCGCTTTGCATTCGCCGGAAAGGTGGTGATCTGCGACCGCCGGTCTCCTTTCGAAATGACGCCGCCCTCCGACGAGTGGGCGGTGATGCTATTGAGCTTCTCTTGGTTGCGCCATTTGCGCGCCGCCGATAGCGCTATCACGCGCGCCAACGCCCGCTCGCTGATCGACGACTGGATCAGCGTGCAAGGCGGCTTCCACTCGCTCGGCTGGCGCCACGATATTCTCGCGCGCCGCATAATCTGTTGGCTGAGTCAGGCGCCGTTCGTGTTGCAAGATGCCGACGCGCGTTTCTATCGTCGCTTCATCCGCAGCCTCTCGCGACAGGTGCGCTATTTGCACCGCACGCTCAAGCAGTCACGTGATGGGCTGCCGCGGCTGCAGGCGGTGATTGCGCTCAATTATGCGACGCTCTGCATGCAAGGTCAGTCCCGCCATCTGCGCGCCGACGTGCGCCGATTGATCGAGCAATTGCGGTTCCAGGTTCTGCCGGACGGCGGCCACATTAGCCGCAATCCCGGCGCACTGATTGAATTGCTGGTCGATCTGTTGCCGCTGCGGCAGCTGTTTAGCGCCCGTCACCTACAACCGCCGCAGGCGCTCAACAATGCGATTGACCGCATGATGCCGATGCTGCGTTTTTTCCGTCATGCCGACGGCAATTTCGCGCTGTTCAACGGCATGGGTCCGACACCGGTCGATCAGCTCGCCACCGTTCTCGCCTACGACGATGCGCGTGGCACGCCGGTGTCGAATGCGCCGCATTCCGGATATCAGCGTATCGATGCCGGGTCGACGGCGCTGCTGATGGACACCGGATGCGCACCGCCGCTGGCCATGAGCCAAGAGGCGCATGCTGGCTGCCTGTCATTCGAATTGTCGTGGACACTGCACCGGCTGGTGGTCAATTGCGGTCTACCGGCAGTAAACAAGGAGAATTGGCGCCAGGTGGCGCGAGCCACCGCGGCCCATTCGACCGTCACTTTCAACGACGTGTCATCCTGCCATTTCCTCGAATCGCTGCCCCTGCGGCGGCTGCTATCCGGCGCGCCCATCGTCGGCGGGCCGCGCGAGGTGCGCGTAGCGCGCGACGACAAGCCGGATGACGCCACCCTCATCACCGCACACGACGGCTACGCCGCCGATTTCGATGTGGTCCATCAGCGCACGCTGCGGCTGTCGCCCGATGGGCGGACGCTTGATGGCGAGGACAGTTTCGTGCCCGCCACCGGCGATGATTTGCCGCTCGACAAAGGCGACGAGTTTGCTATCCGCTTTCATTTGCATCCGTCGATCAAGGCCAACCGGCTATCGGACAGCCGCGGCGTCATCCTGCTGCTGCCGGATCGCGAAGTGTGGACGTTCAATGCCTACGGCGAAACGGTGCAAATCGAGGAAAGCGTGTTTCTGTCCGGACCAGACGGGCCCCGGCGCACGGTGCAAATCGTGATCTACGGTCATGCCCGCAGCAACGGTAAGGTGCGCTGGACCTTCCGGCACGCCCCGCCGGCGCCGGCCGGAACCCGCCCAGAACGGGCTGACGAGCCGGAACTGCCGCTCTGACGCGCGCCCACGACCCTGTGGATGTGCGGTAAATGCAAACTTTGCAGCATACCCATCCGCCCACGTCATGTGGTAGCCCGTAGCGCATGGCCAGCCATCTCCGTCGCATTACTCGGGCCCTGCTGTCGGTATCCGACAAGACCGGCCTCGTCGATTTCGCCAAATCGCTCGCCGGTTACGGCGTTGAGCTCATATCCACCGGCGGCACCGCGCAGGTGGTGAGAGACGCTGGGCTAAAGGTGCTCGACGTCTCCGAAGTTACAGGTTTTCCAGAGATGATGGACGGCCGGGTAAAGACACTTCATCCGAAATTACACGGCGGTCTCTTGGCGATCCGCTCCAACAAGGAGCATGCCGCAGCGATGGAGAAATTCGGCATCAAGCCGATCGATCTGGTGATAGTGAATCTCTATCCCTTCGAGGCGAGCGTCGCCAAAGGCGCGGCCTATAACGACTGCATCGAGAACATCGATATCGGCGGACCGGCGATGATCCGCGCCGCCGCCAAGAACCACGCCGACGTTACCGTGGTGGTCGAGCCTGCCGACTACTCGAAGGTACTGGGCGAGTTGGCACAGCACAGCGGTATGACAACGCTTGAGCTGCGGCGGCGATTGGCCGCCAAGGCTTACGCTCGCACCGCGGCCTACGATGCGGCGATCTCTAACTGGTTCCGCGACGCACTGCGCGATACTGCGCCCGATTACTGCGTCTTCGGCGGCAAGCTTCTGCAGTCGCTGCGCTACGGCGAAAACCCACACCAGACCGCCGCGTTCTACCGAGCTCCGGGCGAGCGCTTCGGCGTCGCCACCGCGCGCCAGGTCCAGGGCAAAGAGCTGTCCTACAACAACATCAACGACACCGACGCGGCCTATGAATGCGTGGCCGAGTTCGACGCCAAGCGCACCGCCGCCTGCGTGATCGTTAAGCACGCCAATCCTTGCGGCGTGGCGGAGGGCGAGGATTTGCTGGATGCGTATAAGAAGGCGCTGGCTTGCGATTCAACCTCCGCCTTTGGCGGCATCGTTGCGCTCAACCGCAAGCTTGATGCCGAGGCAGCCAAGGCCATCACCGAGATTTTCACAGAGGTGATCATCGCGCCGGATGCTGACGAGGAAGCGATCAAGATCGTCGCCGCGAAGAAGAACCTCCGCTTGCTGCTCGCCGGCGGCCTGCCTGACCCCCGTGCCGTCGGAACGACCGTGAAATCGGTTGCCGGCGGCCTGCTGGTGCAGTCGCGCGACAACGCCGTGGTCGACGAAATGCAAATGAAAATCGTCACCACGCGCGCGCCGAGCGAAGCAGAGTTCGCCGACCTGCGCTTCGCGTTCCGCGTCGCCAAACACGTGAAGTCGAATACGATAGTGTATGCCAAGGACCGAGCCACCGTCGGCATCGGCGCCGGGCAGATGAGCCGCGTCGATGCCGCGCGCATCGCCGCGCGCAAGGCGGAAGATGCCGCGAAGGAATTAAAGCTGTCTGCGCCGCTGACGGAAGGCTCGGTGGTCGCCTCGGATGCGTTCTTCCCGTTCCCGGACGGCTTGCTGGTCGCGATCGAAGCCGGCGCCACCGCCGTGATCCAGCCTGGCGGCTCCATGCGTGACGTCGACGTCATCAAGGCCGCCGACGCCCACAATGTGGCAATGGTGTTTACCGGAACACGACATTTCCGTCACTAGTCGCGCGCCAAGTCTCCCAGCAGGCTCGCCGCTACTGACAGCTTCGACAACGTGAGACCGGAGCCGGCAATCTCGTGGATCGCCGCGCGGATGCGTGCGACCTCCGCCTGGCGTGGCTTAATCCATTCCTCGACCGCGCCCGCACCGGCAACGCCGTTGCTGACCATGGCGGCGGTGAGCCGCCGCTCGGCGTCACCGATCGAGTCGAGCGCTCGGTCGAGCGCCAAGCGATCGAAGTAATCCGACACAACGATGCCCGGCACCGCGCCAGCGACGCGGTCGAGCTGGAAGAAGGCTTCGGTGGCGAAATAGGTCGCGGTCACCTCGACCACCGGCTTCTGCGCGCGCTCCGCCACCTGCACGATGTCGGGCGCCGCCTTGAGCACCGGCAGCGTGGCGATGCGGCGTGCCAGCGCCTCCGGGACACCGGCTTTGGTGAGCTCCGCCACCCGGGCGTCGCGCGCGGCTAAAGCCTGCTTCGACAGCGCGCCGTCGAGCGCGTCCACGACCTGCCTGATGCCTTCGCGGTAATGCCCGATGATCTTTTCGAGCCCCTGCTTGAGGTCGACGTTTCGCAGGAACCAGACCAGCCGGTCGAGCAGCAGGTCCTGTACCGCAGCGTAAAGCCTGAGCTGCGTCTCGCCCGACACTTTGTTGTCGAGTCCGTCGATCTCGCTGTTGAGCGCGATCAGGTCGTAACTATTGCGCACCGCGGCGAAAGCGGCGGCGATGGCCGGCGGTGCTGCGCCCGTCTGGTCGGCGATGCGCACGATCAGCGTGCCGCCACCGCGGTTGATCATGGAATTGGTGAGCTGCGTCGCGATGATCTCGCGCCGCAGCCGGTGGGCATGAAGCGCGTCATCGTAGCGCTGTGACATTTCCTTCGGGAAGTAGCGCTCGAGCTCGCGCCCGAGATAGGGGTCGTCCGGCACCGCGCTGTCTAGCAGTTCGCCGTATAAAGAGAGTTTGGCATAGGCGAGCAGCACGGCGAGCTCCGGGCGCGTTAGCGGCTGGTTGCGCTTGCGACGCTCGCCGATCGCCATGTCGTCGGGCAGGAATTCGACGGCACGATCCAGCTGCCCATGCATTTCCAGCGTCTGGATCAAGCGCTGCTGGAAACCCAGATCCTCAAGGCCGCGCCGTTGTGCTAACGAGAGCGCCAGAGTCTGCTGATAGTTGTTACGCAGCACCAGCCTGGCGACCTCGTCGGTCATTTCCACGAGCAGCGCGTTGCGCCCTTCCATGCTCAGCGCGCCCGCGCGCAGCGGCCGCCGCAAGGCGATCTTGATATTGACCTCGAGATCGGAGGTATTGACGCCGGCCGAGTTGTCGATGGCGTCGGTGTTGAGCCGGATGCCGGCCATTGCCGCTTCGATGCGGCCGCGCTGGGTCATGCCGAGATTAGCGCCCTCACCCACTACCTTGCAGCGCAACTCGCTGCCAGTGATGCGGATCGGATCGTTGGCTCGGTCACCCACCAACTCATCGGTCTCGTTCGACGCGCGGATATAAGTGCCGATGCCGCCGAAGAACACCAGATCGACCGACGCCCTGAGGATCGCTTTAATCAATTCCTGTGGTGTCATGCTGTCGCCGACGCCGAACAGCTTGCGTGCCTCCGGACTGAGCTTGATCTCCTTCGACGATCGCGGGTAAACGCCGCCGCCAGCCGAGATCAGCTTCTTGTCGTAGTCCTGCCAGCTAGAACGCGGCAGCTCGAATAGCCGCTTGCGCTCGGCGAAAGCTGTCGCCGGATCGGGATCCGGGTCTATGAAGATGTCGCGGTGATCGAACGCCGCCACGAGCTTGATCGTATTCTCGCGCAGCATGCCATTGCCAAATACGTCGCCCGACATGTCGCCGATGCCCACCGCGGTGAACGGCGTCGTGCCGATGTCTACGTCCATCTCGCGGAAATGCCGCTTCACTGCCTCCCAGGCCCCGCGCGCCGTGATGCCCATCGCCTTGTGATCGTAGCCAGCCGATCCGCCGGATGCGAAAGCATCACCCAGCCAATAGTCGTGTTCGATCGAAATCGAATTGGCGATGTCGGAGAAAGCCGCGGTGCCCTTGTCGGCGGCGACCACCAGATAAGGATCATCGCCGTCGTGCCGCACCACGTTTTCGGGTGGATCGATGGTGCCGTCCTGGTGCAGATTGTCGGTAATGTCGAGCAGCGTCGAGATAAACAGCTTGTAGGTCGCGATGCCTTCGGCCTGGAATTGCTCGCGCGTCGGCGACTTCGGCATCAGCTTCGGCACGAAGCCGCCTTTGGCGCCGACCGGCACAATCACGGCGTTCTTCACCTGCTGCGCCTTCGCGAGCCCAAGGATCTCGGTGCGGAAATCCTGCGGTCGGTCCGACCAGCGAATGCCGCCGCGCGCCACTTTGCCGAAGCGCATGTGCACGCCTTCGACGCGCGGCGAATATACGAAGATCTCATAGAGCGGGCGCGGCAACGGCATGTCGATGATCTTGCCACTTTCGAACTTGACCGCGATCAGTCTTTTGGACTGCCCGTCTTTGCCAGTCTGATAGAAATTGGTGCGGATCGCGGACTGCACCGCGTTGACAAAGCGGCGCAGGATGCGATCCTCGTCCAAACTCTCGACCTTCTGCAACTCATCTTCGATACGCGCAGCGATCGCCTTCTGTTTGCGGTCGCGCTCGGCCTCCGCGCGCGGATCGAAGCGGGCGTGGAAAAGCTCGATGATCATGCTGGCGATGGCGGCGTGTTTCGTTAGCGTCGTCCACATGTAATCCTGTGAATAGGGCACGCGCACCTGGCGCAGAAAACGTGACAAAGCGCGGATCAGCGCCACGTCGCGCCAGGCCAGGCCGCCGGCGAGCGCGAGCGCGTTAAAGCCGTCATTCTCGGCAACCCCGCGCATCACCATAAGGAAGGCGGCCTCGAGCCGCGCCTTGCCGGTATTGAGCTCGGTCACGTCGCCATCGGCGCGCTCCAGCATCATGTCGTGCAACCAGGCCTCGTGTGCGGCTTCGCCTTCCGGGAGGAGGTGGTACGTGCGCTCGTCGACCACGCGGAAGCCCATGTTTTCCAGGACCGGCACGCGCTCGGACAGCGGCAGCGGGCGTGCTAGGCTCCAGACCTTCAGGCCGACTGCGCGCTGCTCCTCTTCTAGGCGGTGATGGAAATCGACACCCAGCGGCCGTTGCTCGCTCAGGCTTTCGACCACGCGAATATCGCCTGCGGCGACCGCCGGCGCATAGGATTCCTGGAAGCCGACGGAGAATGCCTCACGGTAGCGGGCAAGCAGATCGCGTGCTTTATCGGGCGGGTTGGCCAGCGCCAGCGCTTCGTCTAACCCGTCCTTCCATGAGCGCACGATTGCCGCCACCTCGCGCTCGAGCGTGGCGCTATCAACGGCGGGCGCCGGGCCACCGGAACGGCCGATGATGAAGTGCACGCGCACCAGCGGACCTTCCTGAAAGAACGGATAGAAGGCCGACACGCGGCCGATGAAGGCGCTCGCCAGATATTCGCCGATCTTGGTGCGGATATCGCTGTCGTAGCGTTCGCGCGGCACGAAAACCATAACCGAGACGAAGCGGTCGAAACGGTCGCGCCGCGCCAGCGCGCGTACTCGCGGCCGTTCGTCGAGCTGCAGGATGGCGAGTGCGAAGTTATAGAGCGTATCTTCGTCGGTCTGGAACAGCTCGTCGCGCGGATACGTTTCGAGTACATTGGTCAGCGCCTTGCCGGAATGCCCGTTCGGATCGAACCCGGCGCGCGCTTCGACGCTAGCGATCTTGCGGCGTAAATAGGGAATGGCGTGCGCGGTGCGCGTGTAGGCGGTGGAGGTGAACAGGCCGATGATACGCTGTTCGCCAACCAAATTTCCCGAGGCGTCGAAGCGCTTGATGCCGACGTAGTCGAGATAGACGCGACGATGCACGCGGGCGCGGATGTTGGCCTTGGCGATAATCAGGAGCCGCGGTTCCTTCAGAAACGCCATGATCTCCGGCGTGTATTCGAGCAGCTGATTGCCCTGCTTTAACACGCGCAGCTCGCGCAAGCGCATAATGCCGAGCGCGCTGACGAAATCCGGTCGAAGCGAGTGACCGTCGAATAGGTAATAGCGAACGCCGAGGAAAGTAAAATTGTCCGCCAATAGCCATTGCAGGAATTGGATTGCCTCGGCGATTTCATCTACCGGCAGCGGCGGCGGATTGATTTTCAGGTCGGCGACAATGTCGTTGACGCGCGCCAACATCGGTCGCCAGTCCTGCACGGCCAGTCGCACCTCACCGAGCACCCCTTCTAGCGCGCGCACCAAGTCGGCGCGAGCTGCCTCCTCCGCAATCGGCTTGAGATGAAAATGGATGAAGCTCTCGCGCGTCGTGTCGGCAACGTCGGCATTGCCTAGCGCCACCAGCCGGCTGCCGTCACGCCGCACGCTAAATATCGGATGAGCCACCAGTTGCACATTAAACCGCCGCTCGCCGAGCTCGCCCATGGCCGAGTCGACCAGGAACGGCATATCGTCGTTGGCGATTTCGACCACCGAGATAAGATTCCGCTCGCCCGACTCTTTCAGCGTTACGTTCTCGCAGCGGATTTTCGGTGTACCTGGCTGACGTTCACGCAGGAAATCGAAAGCCCGCTCGGCGAGACCGCTGAGATCGGCGGCGCCATAGCACAGCACATCCTCCGCAGCGGTGCGGCCATAAAGCTGCGCGACGAACGTCGGCGGAATATCGGGGCGGCGCTTGGCGAGCGCAGCGCCTGCCTGCTCTATGACAACACAGGCAGCTGTGTTGCGCTCGTTGGTGGAAATTTCGGCGGGCATGGCGTTCTGCGGTGGTTGCGAGTATCGGTCGAAAACAGGCCGAGTCTTCACCTTCCTGGTCGAGCCGTCGAGAGCAATCCACCATTTGATGACGCGGCCGTGACGGCCTGCGAAACATTAGCGAAACATTCCCAAGGTTTAACTTAAGATGTTGAGCTGAAAGGCAAAAGCAAGGATCGCCGGTCGTATCGCCGGCTGACAGAACCTTGTAGACTTCACGTCATCGAGGAACCGTTCGAGATGCGTGCAATGCACAAGAGAAACAAGTCGCATAAAGCGGCCGGCAAGGCAACGCTCCATGTTATCAAGGGCAGCAAAGCACCCGCCACCAAAACCATCTCCATTAAAACGACGCCGTCCGCGGCCGACGACGCACCGATCATCGCGCTCAACCTCCCGCCAGCGAAGCCATCGCCCGCCATGGTTGCCTATTTCAAGAAATGTCAGGACAAGCTCGGCTTCGTGCCCAACGTGCTGGTTGCCTATTCCTTCGACATGACCAAGCTCGAAACTTTTGTCGCCATGTACAACGACCTGATGCTGGGCGAGAGCGGACTATCGAAGCTCGAACGCGAGATGATCGCCGTCGCGGTGTCTTCGCAGAACCGCTGCTACTACTGTCTCACTGCGCATGGCGCCGCGGTGCGGCAATATTCACACGATCCGCTCCTCGGCGAGCACATGGTGATGAATTACCGAGCCGCACGGTTGAATAAGCGCCAGCGTGCCATGCTAGACTTCGCGATCAAGCTCACTGCGCAACCGTGGAGCGTCGAGGAAACCGACCGCGAGCGGCTGCGCCGCGCTGGACTTTCCGATCGCGACATCTGGGACATTTCGGCGGTGGCGGGCTTTTTCAATATGTCGAACCGCGTTGCTAGCGCGACCGACATGCGGCCCAACACGGTCTATCACGGCCAAGCGCGGTAGCTCCCCTCGTTCCTTTCCATGGTGAAGTGAAGAGAGAGATATGCGCCGCCTCTTCACTCTCATTTCAACTGCATTTCTCTTTGTTGCGGGCGCCGTCGCTCAGGTCGCACCATTCGAGCGGGCGTCGATTATTCCACCGGCAGTACCGATCTCTGCCCACAACGGCATGGTGGTGGCGCAGGAAAGCCGCGCCGCCCGCATCGGCGTCGAAATCCTTGACCGCGGCGGCAACGCGGTGGACGCGGCGGTGGCGGTCGGTTTCGCGCTGGCGGTCACCTATCCACGCGCCGGCAATCTCGGCGGCGGCGGCTTTATGCTGATCCATCTCGTCAAAGGCAACCAGGATATCGCCATCGACTATCGCGAGACCGCGCCGGCAGCGGCGACGGCAACGATGTTCCTCGACAACAAAGGCGAACCCGATCCTGCGAAGTCGCGAGATTCCGCGCTGGCGGTCGGTGTGCCTGGCACTGTCGCCGGCTTGGCGCTGGCGCAGCAAAAATACGGCTCGGGGCGGCTGTCGCTCGCCGACCTCATCGCGCCGGCCTTCGATCTCGCGCAGAAAGGTTTTCCGGTCGAGGATGACACTGCAGACTCACTGCCGGATGCACGAGCTCGGTTGGCGCGCTGGCCCGCGACAACCTCGATCTTTTTCAATGGCGACGAGCCGCTGCGCGAGGGCGAGCGGCTCTATCAGTTCGATCTCGCTGATACGCTGCGCGCTATTGCCGAAAAAGGCCCGCAGGGTTTCTACGAAGGACGTACCGCCCGGCAGATCGCCGATGCGGTGCGCGCCGCGGGCGGCATCATGAGCGCCGAGGATCTGAAGAATTATCGCGCCATCGAACGGCCGGTCGTGCGCGGCAGTTATCGCGGTTTCGGCATCGTCTCCGTGCCGCCACCCTCGTCTGGTGGCGTGCACCTCATCGAAATGCTCAACATCCTGGAGGGCTACGATCTGGCCAAGCTCGGCCGCGGCGAGCAATCACTGCATTATCTGATCGAGGCGATGAAGCGCGCCTACGCCGACCGCGCCGTCTACATGGGCGATCCGGATGCGCTGAAGATTCCCGTGCTTGGGCTGGCGTCGAAGAAATACGCGGCGCGCCTGCGCGCCAACATCAACGAGCGCGCGACGCCGTCCGCCGAGATCCGCGCCGGTAAGCCCAGCGACGTCGAAGGCAGGAACACCACGCATTTTTCCGTCATCGACCGCGACGGCAACGCGGTGTCGAACACCTACACTCTGAATTTCTCCTACGGCCTCGGGTTAGTCGCCGACGGTACGGGCGTGCTGCTCAATAACGAGCTCGACGATTTCATTTCCAAGCCGGGTACCGCCAACGCTTACGGCCTCATCGGTTACAACGCCAATCTGCCAGCGCCGGGGAAGCGGCCGCTCTCGTCGATGACGCCGACCATCGTGTTTAAAGACGGCAAGCCGTTCCTGATCACCGGCTCACCCGGTGCCAGCCGTATCATTTCCGCGGTGCTGCAAGTGATCGTGAATGTGATCGACTTTCGCATGCCGCTCGACAAGGCAGTAACCGCGCCGCGCCTGCATCATCAATGGCAGCCCGACGAAGTCTATGTCGAAACCGGCTTCGCGCCTGAACTGCTCGATGCGCTGAAGGCACGAGGCCACACGATCGTGCCGACGCAGCCATTTGGTTCCGTGAATTCCATCCTGGTAACGCTGGACGGCTATGTCGGCGTTGCCGACACGCGCACCCGGGGCGCGTTGGCGGCGGGGTATTGAAAAGCCTGCTTTCGCTGAAGCTACGGCCCTTAGCGATTAAGGATTAAATTAGGCTCGCTAGCCGAAGGTCCGATTTGGTCGGGCCGGATCACCATGATGTTCGCTCGAGCCTCCACGGCGAAGAGCCGCTTAAGTAATTTTTGCATTCCGGAATGAGTCGGCGTCTGTTGTTGGGAGAACTCTGGACAGCTGGGTCCCGTTCTCGTCTCAGTTGCTACATGGCCAAGTATGTCTAAGCGCATCGGCCGCTATCTTATTGAAATTCTCATGCATGCGAGCTGGTCGGGCGTCGATGTATTGTAAGACGATCCGGACGCTTTGCATGTTGGTTGCGCCTTTCGGCGCGCATGCTCCTGCAGCAAATTCCACAAGTGCTTCTACCGCGCCGGCGCAATATCCTTGCAAGAAAAGATCATTTTTTGAGCTGGAAATATAGTTACGACACCCACCTATTGTTGAGCTGGCGCTCAACTGATCTTCAGGAAAGGACTCTCCGCAAAAAAGAATCATTCCCATTGATAGGGCGGCGGCATATCGTACCGCTGTGCGCAGCGTTGCATGCACTCTCATGACTTCCTCCGGTGACACCGTCGTACCGAGTTTCGTAGTTTACAGCCGCTTTCGGGCCGAATAGCGGTGGAGTGCAGTGGCGTTGGCTCGTACGGCGGCCTGTAGCGGATGTCTGCGCAGTGATGAATACTTCTCATCGCCGGTAACGCAACGCATTGACGAGCAGCGCAAATGCCGGCGTAGCTTGTCGTCGGCTCGGATAGTACAGGTGATAGCCTGAGAACTTCGGGCACCAGTCCGCAAGTACCCGGATCAGGCGTCCGCCCGAGAGGTGGCGTTGCACGCGATCCTCGGGTAGATACGCTAGGCCGCAGCCAGCCAGTACAGCCTCGAGTCTCAGGGCAATGTTGTTGAATACCAACTGCCCTTCGACATGTACCCTCATTTCCCGGCCATTCTTCTCGAACTCCCAGGCGTACACGCCCCCATAGGTCGGCAAGCGCAGATTGATGCAGCGGTGAGCCGTCAGGTCCTGTGGCCACTTCGGTCGTGGGTGTCTTGCGAAATAGGAGGGCGCCCCGACAACCGCCATCCGCATGTCAGGCCCGATGCGCACGGCGATCATGTCCTTCGCGATCTGTTCGCCGAGCCGAACGCCCGCGTCGTAACGTTCCGCAACGATGTCGGTCAGGCCGTAATCGATGATCAACTCCACGTTGATGTCCGGGTATGCTGGAAGGAACTTGGCCAAAGCGGGCCACAGGACCGCCTCCGCCGCGTGCTCTCCCGTCGTGATGCGAATGTTGCCGGCTGGCTTTTCCCGCAACTCGCTGAGCGATACCAACTCCGCTTCGATCTCTTCCAGTAGTGGACCGATGGTGCTGAGCAAGCGTTCGCCGGCGTGGGTCGGTGCGACGCTGCGTGTAGTGCGGGTCAACAGCCGAATGCCGAGCCTCTCTTCGAGTTCACGGATCGTGTGACTGAGCGCCGATTGCGAAACGCCAAGCTTCGCTGCGGCCCGCGTAAAGCTGCGTTCTTTCGCCACGGCCAGGAAGGCCAGAAGGTCACCCAGTTCTCGCCTCAGCATTTATGGGTTCCGCTCATGAGTTCATGCACATTTTAGCGACTAATCAGAACGATTGCGCAGACCAATTATTGCCGTTGTCCAGCTGTCAGCGCACCCTGGCTCATACGAGGAGGAGTGGGATGGAAATCAAACGAAGCGGCTCACAGCCCTCCGGGAGGGGGCCAGCGGACTGGTTTACCGGCAGCGTGCGAATCGACTCGTCGTTCCAGCGAGGCAGTCCAGCGCGCGTTGGCGGCGCAATCGTCACATTCGAACCCGGCGCGCGCACGGCTTGGCACACGCATCCCCTTGGCCAAACCCTCATAGTGACTTCCGGCTGCGGCTGGGTCCAGCGTGAGGGCGGCTCCGTCGAGGAAATCCACCCTGGCGATGTCGTTTGGTTTTCGCCTGGCGAGAAGCACTGGCATGGCGCGACAGCGACGACGGCCTTGACGCACATCGCCATCGCAGAGGCACTCAACGGCAAGGTCGTCGACTGGATGGAGCAGGTCAGCGATGAACAATACCAGCGCTGATCACGAACGAATGGTCCCAGTCCACGCAAACGCAGGAGTGAAAAATGCAAAGACGACAACTCGGAAAACGCGGCTTGCAGGTCTCGGCTCTCGGCTTTGGCTGCATGGGCCTCAGCTATGGCTACGGTCCGGCTGCGGACAAGCGGGAAGCAATTAACCTTATCCGGGCGGCCGTCGAGCGTGGTGTCACATTCTTTGACACCGCCGAAGCGTATGGCCCGTTTACGAACGAGGAACTTGTCGGCGAAGCTCTCACGCCAGTGCGCGAGCGGGTCGTCATCGCCACCAAGTTCGGTTTCGAGGGCGGAGACTCAACAGGTGGCCTGGATAGCCGGCCGGAACGCATCAGGGAGGTGGCCGACGCCTCGCTCAAGCGGCTCAAGACGGACCACATCGACCTCTTTTATCAGCATCGCGTCGATCCGAAGGTTCCAATCGAGGATGTTGCTAGTACGGTGAAGGACCTGATCAAGGAAGGCAAGGTCAAGCACTTCGGTCTCTCCGAAGCGGGTGTACAGACGATCCGTAAGGCGCACGCGGTCCAGCCGGTTAGTGCATTGCAGAGCGAGTATTCGCTCTGGTGGCGAGAGCCCGAGAAGGAGATTCTGCCTACACTGGAGCAACTTGGGATTGGGTTCGTTCCCTTCAGTCCGCTGGGCAAGGGCTTTCTAACTGGGACAATCACCGAGAATACGAAATTCGACAGCACGGACTTCCGGAACATCGTCCCGCGCTTTTCGCCGGAAGCACGGAAGACAAATCAGGTCCTGGTCAATCTTCTCGGGCGCATTGCAGCGCAGAAAAAAGCAACGCCTGCTCAAATCGCGCTCGCGTGGCTCCTCGCGCAGAAACCTTGGATCGTGCCGATACCGGGCACCACCAAGCTACATCGGCTGGACGAGAACATCGGCGCGGCCAGCATTCAGCTTACGCCCGATGATTTGCGCAACATCGCGAGCGCTCTCTCCAAAATCGACGTGCAGGGCGATCGGTATCCTCCGAGCTTACAGGCAAGGGTCGGGCGCTAGGGGGAGAGGTCAGTGCGAATTGGGATTCTCGGTTCGGGGTTGATGGGTGGCAAACTCGGGACGCTGTTCGCGCGCGCCGGTCATCAGGTCGTTTTCAGTTACACCCGCCATCAGGAGAAACTGAAAAGGCTCTCGAAGGAGGCTGGGGTAAATGCACGCGCGGGCACGCCGCGTGAGGCCGTGCGGGATGCGGATGCTCTTCTGCTCGCCGCGCATTGGCTGCGCATGGACGACGTCTTGAATCAGGCAGGCGACCTTTCGGGTAAGGTGATCGTCACTTGCTCGCTGCCGATGAATGCCGACAATACCGGCCTCGTAATCGGCCACACCTCATCGGGCGCGGAGGAACTAGCAAAGAAGCTGCCCAACGCGCGGGTTGTCTGTGCGTTCAACACGGTGCCGAGCGAAGTGTTTTTTGGCGTCTACGAGGCTCGGCGGAAACCAAACAGGCCTAGTCTTGTCTACTGCGGCGATGATGCACGTAGCAAAAAGATTGCCGCCGAGTTGATCCGCGACGTGGGGTTCGAGCCGGTGGACGCGGGAGCCTTACGGATCGCCCGATATACCGAGCCGTTCGCGCTGCTCATGGGCCAGCTCGCCTACGAGCCAGGAGAAGGCCCGGAACTGGCATACCGATTCGAACGGTTCGGGGCGTGAGCGTCATGTCAGAGCTCAACGCATGGGATAGCTTCTATGTGATCGTCGGCTCGGCCGCGGGCGCGTTGATCGGGTTGCAGTTCGTCGTCTTGACGCTTATCGCCGAGAGACCGCCGTCGCGTGTGGCCGAGACCGGCGCTGCGTTTGCGACACCGACGATCGTTCACTTTGGCACCGCCCTCCTCTTGTCAGCGCTTCAGCGCGTTCCGTGGCAAGCGATCACGCTCGCCGCAGCGGTTTGGGGCCTCATTGGCCTTAGTGGGGTGGTGTACGCGCTGATCGTGGCTCGGCGCATGCGAGCGCAAACCTCATACCAACCAGTGTTCGAAGACTGGTTGTTTCATCTTGTGCTGCCATTGGCAGCATACGCAATGCTGGCGCTATCGTCGTTCACGGTTCATACCCGCACGCGCGAGGCTCTCTTTGGCGTTGGCGCTGCGACGCTGCTGTTGCTTTTCGTCGGCATTCACAACGCCTGGGATGCCGTCATCTACCACGTCTTTGTCAACATACGAGGCACGAAAGCGGAGCCGCCTCCAAGCGCGCCTTCTGAAAAGGAAAAGCCATGACAAACGGCATCAAGGACAAGGTAGTTGTCATCACTGGAGCAAGCAGCGGGCTTGGAGAAGCGACGGCGCGTCATCTTGCCCGCGAGGGTGCCAAGCTGGTGCTGGGAGCACGGCGCCTCGACAGGCTCCAGGCGCTCGCCAAGGAGCTGTTCTTAGCTGGCGATGCCGCCGTGCAGATCGACGTGACGAAGTGCGAACAAGTTAGGCGGCTCGTCGACCGTGCGGTGCAATCGCATGGGCGCATTGACGTGATGTTCAACAATGCCGGGCTGATGCCGCAGTCGCCGCTGGAACGTCTCAAGATCGACGACTGGGATCGAATGATCGATGTAAACATAAAGGGCGTGCTGTACGGCATCGCCGCCGCGCTGCCTTACATGAAGCAGCGGAAAGCCGGGCATTTCATTAATGTCTCATCGGTGGCCGGTCATAAGGTGCGCGCCGGCGGCGCGGTCTATGCGGCGACCAAGCACGCCGTGCGCGCGCTATCCGAAGGTCTGCGCCAAGAAGTAAAGCCCTACAATATCCGCACGACAGTAATCTCGCCGGGCGCAATCGCGACTGAACTGCCGAACAGTATCACCGAAGCGGACCTCTCCGAGAGTTTCCACAAGTTTTATGAGGAATTCGCTATTCCTGCCGATTCCTTCGCGCGCGCGGTCGCCTTCGCCATAAGCCAGCCGGACGATGTTGATATCAACGAAATCTTGCTCAGGCCGACCCGGCAGGAACTCTGAGCCGAGGCTATTTGTTGTTTGTCAATAGAGGAGAGAAAGCGTCAACTCCGACGCAAATATTGATCGGCGACTTCTCCCCCAAATTGGTCGATCTTACGGACAACGTCCTGTTCGGCTAAGGATCATCAGATTCCAGATCGGTTGCCGGAGTCAGGTGTGTGTCGCGCGGGAGGTCACGGGAGTGTCATGTGTTGACAACCGTCCGATGAAAGAAAGGACGGCGGCGGAGAAGTGGTCGTTGCGGTCGCCCGCCACCATATGCCGCGCACCACTGACATCGACGTAATCGGCGTGCGGTACGAGCTCGAGAAATTCTTTGGCATGCGCCTCCCTCACGAGCTCGGAGGATGCGCCGCGCACCAGTAGGGCGGGGATCTGAATCCTACGCGCCGCCTCGATCAGCGCCGATTCGAGCGCACGACGGTCCGCTCCCGCTGCGCGCGGCCCATCGAGGAAACGCGGGTCCCAGTGCCAACGCCAGCGACCATCGGGCGATAAGCGGAGATTCTTCTTCAGTCCGTCATTGCTCTTCGGTCGCGGCCGCTGCGGAAGATATTCGGCTACCGCTTGCGCGGCCTCGCCAATCGACGCGAATCCATCCTTGGCATGCGCGCGCATAAAGCCGAGAACCTTTGCAACACCGGTTTGCTCCACGCGCGGGGTGATGTCGACAAGCACGAGCGCGGAGAAGACATTAGCGCCCTTGTCGTGTTCGGACTCGCCTTCAGCTAAAAGCGCAGCAATGCCGCCGAGAGACGCGCCAATGACCATCGGCTTTGTGCCCGATCGGCGG
>Ga0207743_1000002_pt1 | contig 50204 bp, 43 predicted proteins | sample LuqExpMetageno55_FD_187813 | JGI IMG/M metagenome (GOLD analysis project Ga0207743, IMG submission 187813) | Tropical forest soil microbial communities from Luquillo Experimental Forest, Puerto Rico - Sample 55 (SPAdes) | ecosystem: Environmental > Terrestrial > Soil > Tropical forest ... | reverse complement strand
CCACGCCGATACCGGCCCGCCGCGGGATGTTTGCGAGGTCTGGGGTTGCAAAGCCACCTAAGTTCCTGCGAATAACGGACGAATTGCCGTTATCATAACAGTTGAACGAAGTTGCGCGGATCCTGGGCTCATGGACATTGGTACGGTCTTAGCGAATCGCGCGGCTCGCGCGGGCGTTGGGCGGAGGACCTAAGATAGCTTCATGCATCATATCGCTACCATTTTCGTCGCGGGTTGCATGGTACTCAGCGCCGCCTCGATCGGTGCCGTCCGCTTCCTCGGTTTCCAGCGCGTTGAGCCGAAGGAATTGGCCGAGCGCTCGTTGCGCTTCCTCCTCAAGGCGCCGGAGAAGCTTCTATTCAATAAGATCGGCGCCGAGCAGAGCGACATTCATCATCTCGAGGACCTACTGGCGCGTTCCAGCATCGATCCGATCGCCGGACGCATCGAGAACGAGAACACGGTGGTTGATCTGCTCGATTTTGACGCGCGCTTCGGCCAGGGCTTCCTGTTTTCGTCATCACGGCCGGTCTGCGGCGAAGCACCGCAAAATACGTCCGCCATGGCGGAAGCGACCAAACTGGCGAGCGACCCGCTGAATGAAGCGATTGCAGCCGGCGCCGCCTTCGGCTGATCCGCCTCATCATTTGCGACCTTCGATGCCCGACGCTCAGTCGCCCTTGATCCCGCATTTTTCGGCGCTGGCGCCGGGCTACGATGTGCTCTTGTGCGACGTTTGGGGCGTTGTACATAACGGCGTTACCGCCTTCCCGCATGCCTGCGACGCGCTAATGCACGCGCGCGCTCGCGGCGCGGCAGTAATTCTCATCACCAATGCGCCGCGCCCGAGCGAGGTGGTGGCACGCCAGCTCGAAAGGCTGCATGTCCCGCGCGAGACCTACGACGGCATTGTATCGTCCGGCGATGTCACCCGCGCGGTGGTGCAGGGGCGGCCGGGGCAAACGCTTTTCCATCTCGGGCCGGAGCGCGACCGCTCGATTTTCACCGGGCTCAACGTTCGCTTTGCGCCGCTGCAAACCGCCGACTATGTGGTCTGCTCGGGCCTCGATAATGACGAAGTGGAGACCCCGAACGATTACCGCGCGCGGCTCGAAGCGATGTTGGCGCGCAAGCTGTTCATGGTCTGCGGCAATCCGGACGTAGTCGTGGAGCGCGGCACCCGGCTCGTCTATTGCGCCGGCTCGATCGCCGACCTCTACGCCACCATGGGTGGCGAAGTGCTCTATGCCGGTAAACCTTATCGGCCGATCTATGAGATGGCCTTGGCCAGAGCGGAGGCCGCGGCCAGCGGCAAGATCCCGCCGAAGCGTGTGCTGGCGATCGGCGACTCGATCCGCACCGACCTCAGAGGCGCGCATACAATCGGTGTCGATTTTCTGTTCGTGACCTCAGGTATCCATGCAGAGGAACTGGGCGGGCGCGAGCGGCCCGACCGGACGGCGCTCAACGCAACGTTCACCGCCGCTGGCGAACGGCCGAAGGCGGTCATGCGCGAATTGATCTGGTGAGACCTTAGGCCGCTGGCCGGGGTGCCGCTTCCTTCGCGCTAAGCACCGCGTCGATCTTGCTCTTCAGTGTCTGCGCGTTGAACGGCTTGACGATATAGTTTGACACGCCGGCGTTCTTGGCCGCGATAATATTTTCAGTCTTTGATTCAGCCGTCACCAAGATAAACGGCGTTGAAGCGAGATTGGGATCTTTACGCACTTCCTGCAATAAGTCGTAGCCGGTCATCGGCTCCAGGTTCCAGTCCGAGATCACGAGGCCGTAGCTGCGCGTATGCATTTTGGCGAGCGCCATCGTGCCGTCGCTGGCTTCGTCGATATGCTCGAAGCCGAGCTGCCGCAACAGATTACGGACGATACGGATCATGGTCTTGTAGTCATCCACGATCAGGATCGGAATCGTCGCATCGACAGCCATGGCGTTTTGCCCCGGAACGTCTCCACCAGATCGGCGGAAATAACCTGTCGGCATTGAACATCCGGTTAATTTGAAAATTTATTAACCGCACGTTAACCGTATTGAGCTCGGAACTCGCTTGATACAACGACTTGATACAACGAAATGAGCAGCCTTCCCGTCGTAACCACCTCTCTGAATCGGGCCTGATGAGCAACGTGCCGGCGAAAGCGTTTTATGTTGTGCGCAACGGCGAATCGGGCGTCGACATCGGACCGCTGCGGGGGGCCGTGGTGGCGATCGGCAATTTCGACGGCGTGCATCGCGGACATCGCGCCGTCATCGGTGCTGCCCTTAAGCGCGCCCACGCGCTCGGCCGCAAGGCCGCGGCGCTTACCTTTGATCCGCATCCGCGACTGTTCCTACGGCCGCAGGATCCGCTGTTTCAGCTTTCCAGTGTGCGCAACAAGTTACGTCTTCTGGCCGCGAGTGGGCTCGACGGCGCAATGGTGATGACTTTCGACGCCGCGCTCGCCAATACTTCGGCGGCGGATTTCATCGAGCGAATTCTGGTTGGGCGTTTCGGCATCGGCGGCGCGGCGATCGGCTTCGACTTTCACTTTGGCCACAAGCGTGCTGGCTCGCCGGCGTATCTGAAGGAACAGGGTGCCCGGCTTGGCTTCGTCGTCGATATCATGCCACCTCTGGAGGACGAGGGCCGGCCGATTTCCTCAGGCGCGGTACGAGCGGCGCTCGCGACAGGCAAAGTGGTGGAGGCCACGGAACTTCTGGGCGCGCCTTGGTTCGTCTCCGGCGAAGTGATCCATGGCGCCAAACGCGGACGAGAGCTTGGCTTCCCTACTGCCAATATCCGGCTCGACCCTTCCTGCGGCCTCAAGCACGGCGTCTACGCGGTGCGCGTCGCCGTCGGCGGTCAGCGCTACGATGGCGTGGCCAATTTCGGCGTGCGCCCGATGTTCGACGCCGGCGCGCCACTGCTGGAGGCATTCCTGTTCGATTTCGACGGCGATCTCTATGGCCGGCAGGTCGACATCGCCATCATCGGCTGGATACGCCACGAGCAGAAATTCAGATCTGTCAACGCGCTCAAGCGCCATATGTTCGCCGACAGCGCGCAGGCGCGTGACGCGCTCAAGCGCGCGGGCGACGCGTTTCCACAATTGGGCGATGTACCAAGTTGGAACCCATAGTCTTCGTCCGCGCAGTACCTACCATCGCGCGCAATGCCGGCACCGCCCGATCTCCAGGCCGAAGCTTAGCGTTTCTGGCTCTAGTCGAAGACGGCGATAGTCAGAAAGGTCAGCGTAACGCCAGTGGCGACGGCGGCGACGACCCCCCATAGAGTGTAAGGCTCATGCCCCGCGCTTTGCCCGCAAGCTTGATGTGGTGCAGCCAGGCCTCGGTCATCGCACGCCCGCTCAACGACGCCAGCTCGCCCTACCAGGAAGCCGAGGCCCGCGACCAACACCAGCGTCGTGTAAGGGCGCGTGTGCAGCGAGCTGTTGATAGCCTCTCCAGGTCGCGCGCAACTTTGCGCGCGCCTCACGCGCCGTGCGCGGCACGCTAACCGGTTGACGATGAGTATCGCCACGCTGGCGCTTACGTCCCCACAGCAGGAGGACTAGGCTGCGGGTCCGTTAGTGACCAGCCTGAAGGGTGCGGCGGGCGCAAGAAGAAATCCACAGGCGGAGCGCGCGTGAATGGCCTTACATAGCCCACGTGTCAACGCGAGGCAGTCGCGTGGTTCCGGGCGTTGCCTGACGCCCATGGGCGCTGTACTAACCCGGGCCATGCCCAGCCCCAAACGCGACTATTCCGAGACGTTGTTTCTGCCACAGACGGATTTTCCGATGCGCGCTGGGCTGCCGCAGCGTGAGCCGGAGATCCTCAAGCGCTGGGAAACAGCGGGCCTCTACCGACAATTGCGCGCTGCCGCTAAGGGCCGCGACAAATTCATCCTGCACGACGGCCCGCCTTACGCCAACGGCAACATCCACATCGGCCATGCGCTCAACAAGGTCCTCAAGGACATTGTCACACGCAGCCAGCAGATGCTCGGGTTCGATTCAAACTATGTGCCGGGTTGGGACTGCCATGGCCTGCCGATCGAGTGGAAGGTCGAGGAGGAGAACTACCGCTCCAAGAACAGGCCGAAGCCGGATTTCTCCGATGCGGCGGCGCTGGTGAAATTTCGCCAGGAGTGCCGCACCTTCGCGCAGTACTGGATCGGCGTGCAGTGCGAGGAGTTCAAGCGGCTCGGCGTCGAGGGCGACTGGGAGCATCCGTACACGACGATGGATTTCTTCGCCGAGGCGCAAATCGCGCGTGAACTGATGAAGTTCGCGGCAAACGGCACTCTTTATCGCGGTTCGAAGCCGGTGATGTGGAGCGTGGTGGAGAAGACGGCACTCGCCGAGGCGGAGGTGGAGTACGAGGACTACACCTCGGATGCGGTGTGGGTGAGATTTAATATCGTGGGCGAGCCGGGCACTTCGGCTGGGTCGTTGAAGCTACTTCATGCTGGAGCCCAGATCGTCATCTGGACCACCACGCCGTGGACGATACCGGGCAATCGCGCCATCGCCTTTTCTGGCCGCATAGCCTACGGACTTTATCGCGTGACCGCGGCAGCGCCGACCAACTGGGCGCAGCCGGGGGACACCTATGTCCTAGCCGACAAGGTGGCCGCCGATGTATTCAAGGCGGCCAAAGTGGAGAGCTATGAACGCCTCGGCGACGTACCCGCCTCCGATCTCGGCGGGCTGATCTGCCAACATCCGCTTTTCGGCCTGGGAGGCGGTTATCAATTCGACGTGCCCCTTATCGAAGGCGAGCACGTCACGGACGAGACCGGCACCGGCTTCGTACACACCGCGCCGGGTCACGGCCGCGAAGACTTCGACATTTGGATGGCGAATGCAGCAAAGCTTGAAGCACGCGGCATTAAGACGACTATTCCGTACACGGTGGATGAGAACGGCGCCTTTACTGAGATGGCGCCCGGCTTCACCGGCCAGCGCGTACTCACCGACAAAGGCGAGAAAGGCAAGGCCAACGAGGCGGTGATCAAGGCGTTGATCGATCGCCACATGCTGATCGCGCGCGGTCGTCTCAAGCACCAGTATCCGCATTCCTGGCGCTCGAAGAAACCAATCATCTTCCGCAACACGCCGCAGTGGTTCATCGCCATGGACAAGGACATCGACCGTCCCGGCGACACGCTGCGCAACCGCGCACTGCATGCGATCTCGGTCACTCGCTGGGTGCCACCACAGGGGCAGAACCGCATCACCGGCATGATCGAGTCGCGCCCCGACTGGGTGATCTCACGCCAGCGCGCCTGGGGCGTGCCGATTGCGGTGTTCATCAAGGAAAAGCCCGACGGCTCGGTCGAGATCCTGCAGGATCCCGACGTCGAGTTGCGCATCATCGAGGCCTTCGAGCAGGAGGGTGCCGATGCCTGGTACAAATCGGGCGCGGACGAGCGCTTTCTCGGCAAGCTGGGGAACGAGGGCTGGAAGAAAGTCGATGATATTCTCGACGTCTGGTTCGATTCCGGCTCAACGCATGCCTTCGTTCTGGAGGATCCGCAACATTTCCCGACGCTTGCCGGCATCAAGCGCAAGGTCGACGGCGGCAAGGATACCGTGATGTATCTGGAGGGCAGCGACCAGCACCGGGGCTGGTTTCACTCCTCGCTGCTCGAATCCTGCGGCACGCGCGGCCGTGCACCCTACGACATCGTCGTCACACACGGTTTCACGCTCGACGAGCAGGGCCGCAAGATGTCGAAGTCACTCGGCAATACGGTGGCGCCGCAGGATGTGATCAAGCAGTCAGGTGCCGACATCCTGCGCATGTGGGTGGCGTCCTGCGATTACTGGGACGACCAGCGCATTGGGCCGGAGATCCTCAAGACCACGGTGGAGACCTATCGCAAGCTGCGCAACACGGTGCGCTGGATGCTCGGCTCGCTTGCACATTTCCATGAGGAAGACCGCATCCCGCCCAACAAGATGCCGGAGCTGGAGCGGCTGATGCTGCATCGGCTGGCCGAGCTCGACGAGTTAGTGCGCAAGTTTTACGCCGAGTTCGACTACAAGCGCATCTTCGCCGCACTGTCGGCCTTCATGACCAGCGACCTCTCGGCATTCTATTTTGATATCCGCAAGGACGCGCTCTACTGCGATCCTTACTCGTCGCTCACGCGCAGAGCTTGCTTGACCGTGCTCGACCATCTGTTCCGCAGCACGGTCACCTGGCTTGCCCCCATGCTGTGTTTCACCGCGGAAGAAGCCTGGCTTTCCCGCTACGGCGAGGCGGTCAACTCGGTGCACCTCGAACTGTTCCCTGAAGTGCCGCTTGCCTGGCGTGACGACAAACTCGCCGACAAATGGCGCAAGGTGCGCACTGTGCGCCGCGTTATTACCGGCGCCTTGGAGATCGAGCGTGCGCAGAAACGCATAGGTTCATCGCTCGAAGCGCACCCGATCGTGCACGTGTCGAATCCGGAATTGTACGAAGCCGTGCTCGACGTCGATCTCGCCGAAGTTTGCATCACCTCGGCTGCTACGCTCGTGGAGAACGAAGGCCCGGCGGGAGGTTTCCGCCTTCCGGACGTGGCCGGAGTCGTCGTAGTGCCCAATCTCGCCGAAGGCACCAAATGCGCGCGCTCGTGGAAGATTCTCACGAACATCGGCTCCGATCCAGAATACCCCGACGTTTCCCCGCGTGACGCCAAGGCGCTGCGGGAATGGGAAGCCATGCGCAAGGCGGCGGAGTGAATGAGCGACCCGATTACCCGATTCGGCCTCGCCGTCGCGGCTTTTACCTGTATGCTCGATCAGGCGAGCAAGCTTTACCTAGTCTTCGTGGTCGACCTCGCCAACCATCCGTTGCGGCTCGGTCCGTTCCTGGATTTTGTGCTCACCCGCAACACCGGCATCAGCTATGGCCTGTTCCAGACCGAGGGGCCGCTCGGGCAATGGCTGCTACTCGGCTTCAAGGCGATCGCTGTGGTGCTGCTATGGATTTGGCTGACTCGCTCGCGCAGCCGACTCACCGCACTATCGCTCGGTCTAATCATCGGCGGCGCGATCGGAAACGCCATTGACCGGCTGGCCTATGGCTGGGTCGCCGACTTTGTGTTTTTTCACGTTTCGGGCGCTAATTGGCGATTCAATTGGTATGTCTTTAACCTGGCCGATGTAGCTATCTTTGCCGGGGTCATTGGCTTGCTGTATGAATCCCTGATCGGGGAGCGCGCCCAAAAAGCGCCCTGATCCCGGGCCAATACGCCGTATTCCCTTGGAATTCCGAGGGGCGAGGGATCCGATGAGCGAAATTCTGTGCGTTTCCTGGCTAGCCAAATACAGACCGGGGGCGGTTTCGCGTGCGGCCTTGGGGTGCTTGCTTGGCGCAATATTGCTCGTTGTTGCGCCGACGGCGCGTGCCGCCGATGATGACCCGTCACTTGAAAGCAAGATTTACCGCGGCATCTTGGAGGGCCTTGGTCTGAAGCGGGATGGTGAAGCAGCGATCAACTACGGGGAGCGTGCGCCGCTGGTAATTCCGCCCGGCCACGACCTACCGCCGCCGGAGCGGACCAATGCGGCACTCACCCAAAATCCCGCCTGGCCGAAAGATCCGGACGTTGCCAGGCGCAAGGCCGAAATCGAGCGGGAGCGCAATCGCAACGTGAGCGACGAGCGCGAAATCGAACAGAACCCGTTGCGCCCGGATCAGCTCACGCCGGGCGGACCTCCGAAGTCGCCGCGTGCCGCGCGTGACGACGGCTACCGCTCGCCGGACAACGGCAACGACAATCCATCGCCGCCGGACAAGCTTGGCACCATCGGCAACATCTTCAGCAACATGTTCGGCAGCAAGAACGACGAGTCGGCCCGCTTCACCAAGGAGCCGCCGCGGGCTTCGCTCACCGAACCGCCTCCTGGTTACCAGACGCCGTCGCCGAATCAGCCCTATGGTCTCAGCAAGGCGACGCTCACTCCTAAGCCGAAGGATTATGTGGAAACACACGGCACCGTGGACGGTGGGAGCAACTAGCTTATTGCCGCGTGAGCTTCTGGGCTCCGCAATTCAATGCGTTGTGATATCAGTGCGGGGCCGCAAGGTTTTAGAAACGTGTCGTTCCGAGACAAGCCTTTCCTCGCTGTCCTCACACTCTTTGCTTTCGCACTAGAGGCACCGTCGTGCGCGGCCGAGTCGAGCAGCCCGACGATCGCCGACTTCATGCTGAGCAACGGACTGGAGCTGGTCGTCATTCCCGACCATCGCGCGCCGGTGGTCACCCATATGATCTGGTACAAAGTCGGATCCGCCGATGAGACGCCCGGCAAGTCTGGATTGGCGCACTTTCTTGAACACCTGATGTTCAAGGGCACCGCTAAGCATCCCTCGGGCGAGTTCTCGCAGGTTGTCGCTGGATTCGGCGGCCAGGAGAACGCATTCACCTCGATTGACTACACCGCGTTCTTCCAGCGCGTGCCGAGCGAATACCTCAAGACTGTGATGGGGTTCGAGGCCGATCGCATGACTGGCCTGCGGCTCACCGACCAGGTCGTGCTGCCCGAGCGCGACGTCATACTCGAGGAGCGCAATCAGCGGATGGAGAACAATCCGCGCGCACGGCTTGGCGAGCAAATCGATGCCGCCTTGTTCCTCAACCATCCTTACGGCAAGCCCGTGATCGGCTGGCGACACGAGATGGAGCAGTTGTCGCGCGACGATGCTATTGCTTTCTACCGGCGCTTCTATGCTCCTAACGATGCCGTGGTAGTGATTGCTGGGGACGTCGACCCGAATGACGCGCTCAAGATGGCCGGGGACACTTACGGCCAGGTCCCCCGCCATAACGGCATCCTGCCGCGGCAGCGGCCGCAGGAACCGCCGCCGGCAGCCGCGCGCTCGTTAACGCTCGCCGATCCCAGGGTCGAGCAACCGCTGATGCAGCGCGTCTATCTTGTGCCGTCGTTCGCCACCGCCAAGCGCGGCGAGTCGGAAGCGCTGGAGGTGCTCGCGCACATTCTCGGCAGCGGTAACAGCAGCAGGATGTACCGCAGACTGGTGGTGGACAAGGCGATCGCGGTGACGGCCGGCGCCGGCTACGACAGTTCGGCCTTCGACATGGCGAAATTCGGCATCTTCGGCGTTCCTCGGCCGGGCATCTCGTTGCCTGAGTTTGAAGCCGCCGCCGACGTAGTGATCGCCGACGTGATCACGCACGGCATTTCCGCCGAGGAGCTCGAGCGCGCCAAATTCAGCATGATCGCCGAGGCCGTCTATGCACAGGACAATCAGGTAAGCATGGCACGCTGGTACGGCACGGCGCTGATGACCGGTGCAACGGTCAACGACATTCGCCATTGGTCTGATCGCATTCGTGAAGTCACCGCCGAACAGGTGCGGGATGCTGCGCGGCAATGGCTCGACAAGCGGGCGTCGGTCACCGGTTATCTGGTCAAGGACACCAGTCCGCAGGTGGAGAAAAAATCGTGAAGCGGATTTTTGCCGCGTTTACACTCGCCGCGCTCGCATGGCTGGCGAGTGTGCCAGCGGCTTCGGCGGTGACAATCGAAAGGATCATCAGTCCCTCCGGCATCGAAGCCTGGCTAGTCCGTGAGAACGCCACGCCGCTGGTAGCGATGAATTATGCGTTCCACGGCGGCTCCACCCAGGACGAAACGGACAAGGCGGGCACGGCTCATCTCGTCGCCGGGATGGTGGACGAGGGCGCCGGCGATCTCGACAGCAAGACCTACCACGAGCGGCTCGAGAGCCACGCCATCGACCTCAGTTTCCAGGCGGCGCGCGATTATTTCCACGGCTCGCTGCGCACGCTTAACCAGCACCGCGAGGAGGCCTTCGATCTGTTGCACCTCGCCTTGAGCAAGCCGCGCTTCGATGCCGAGGCGCTCGAGCGCGTACGTGGGCAGGTCATGTCCGCCCTGCAGCGCGACAGCACCAATCCGAACGATCTGGCAAGCCGGCGCTGGTGGGCAACCGCCTTCCCGGACCATCCTTATGGCCGCGAAAGCCGCGGCACGCTGGAAACCGTGCCGCGCATCACGGCCGATGATCTTCGTGAATACGTGCGCCGCACCTTTGCGCGCAACGAGCTGTATATCTCGATCGTCGGCGACATAGATGCCAAGACCGCCGGCGAGCTCATCGATCGCGCCTTCGCCGGCCTGCCAGCGCATAACGATCTCAAGCCGGTGGCCGATGTCATCCCGCGCGGCATGGGCCGGCGTATCGTCATCAACCTCAACGTGCCGCAGGCAGTTGTCAATTTCGGCGGCCAGGGTCTCGCCCGCAGCGATCCCGATTTCATGGCCGGTTACATTGTCAATCACATCCTGGGTGGTGGTACCTTCTCCTCACGCCTCTACCGCGAAGTCCGCGAAAAGCGCGGGTTGGCCTATGGCGTGTCTGATAACCTGATGTGGTTCAAACGCGCCTCCGTAGTGTTTGGCAGCACCGCGACCCGGGCCGACCGCACGGGCGAGGCGCTGGGCATCGTCGAGAACGAGACCAAGCGCATGGCCGAGGACGGTCCAACCCCCGCGGAATTGGCGGCGGCGAAATCGTTCCTCAAGGGCACTTATGCCCTCTCGCTCGATTCTTCGGCCAAGATCGCCGCGCAACTGACACAGATCCAGATCGACAATCTGGGCATCGACTATATTCAACGCCGCGGTGCACTCATCGATGCCGTCACGATCGAGGACGCTAAGCGGGTGGCCAAACGCCTCTATGGGGGCGGCATGCTGGTCACAGTCGCGGGTCAGCCGACAGGTGTGACCTCCCGCGGTGAGTGAAAAGTTGCGCATAGCCGTGCGTTAAGGACAATTGCGTCCCGCACTCAGGCCAGCCATGCCGATTCGGCACTTCATCGCGCTCTCGTACGCAATCTGGCCGAGAAGGCACTTCACGATGCTCTCGGCCGTGCCGGAGGCGCGCTCGACGGCAAACTGGCCAAGCTTGCTGGCGAGCCGAGCTTTGGCGGCAAGACCATCTGCGATCTTGCCGCTGCTGAAGGCCGAGCTACCGCCGAAACACTGGCCAGGAACGGCTGTCCGGTACGGACCATTCATAAAGCTCGACGAGGCTAGCCTCGGAGAGTTGCTGATGCATTTCACGCCGGAAACGATCATCGCCGCGCATCTCACGGGCATCGTGCAAGCTAATCGACCAGCACCCCTTCGCCCAGGACCATCGCACGGTTGCGTGCGCCCTTCGGCCGTCCATTTTGGGTTACCGCTCTGCCGGGCCCCAATGGAGGTTCTCGCTGTTTCCCCGCTGTATTTACAGCGGCATTGGACGATTCCTGCGTTCGATCAGCCGGCGGTGGAAGAGGGCAAGGTGCTGGCGAAGAAGTATTTAACGGGCTGTTAGCGGTCAATGCATCGAATTACAGATACGATTTCCATCGACAATTCGGAATTGTCGGAATCCTTCGTGCGCGCCTCCGGGCCAGGCGGGCAGAACGTCAACAAGGTATCCTCGGCAGTGCAACTGCGCTTCGACGTGCGCCATTCGCCGTCGCTGCCGAAGGACGTGGCGCTACGCCTGATGCGCATCGCCGGCAAGCGACTGACCAAGGACGGCGTCATCGTCATTGTTGCCCAGCAGCACCGCGATCAGGCGCGCAACCGCGCCGACGCGCGCGAAAGGCTGTTCGACATGATCCGCCAAGCCACGGTGCGGCCCGTTCCTCGCCGCCCCACCCAGGTGCCGAGGGCGGTGAAGCGCCAGCGGCTGGAGGCTAAGAAGCACCGTTCCGGCATCAAAAGCCTGCGCAGCGGGAAGTCTTCGTTTGAATAGCGGGGGTAGCGGCGGCCTTTGCCTCGCGGCTGGCGATTTGCGCAGATAGAGTCGGGCCAAACCGAATCAGGCCGATCCATGCCCGTCCGCCAACTGTCCGAGGCCATCGTCAATCGCATCGCCGCCGGCGAGGTCATCGAGCGGCCGGCGAGCGTGGTCAAGGAGCTCATGGAGAACGCGTTCGACGCCGGCGCCCACAAGATCGACGTGCTCACCGACGGAGGCGGCCGGCGATTGATCCGCGTCAGCGACGACGGCGAAGGCATGACGCGCGCGGATGTTGCGCTTGCCGTCGAGCGCCACGCCACTTCCAAGCTCGCCGGTGACGATCTCTTGGCGATCGACACGCTAGGATTTCGCGGCGAAGCACTGCCCTCGATTGGCGCTGTGGCGCACCTCACCATTACTACGCGCCACGAGAGCGAGCCGCATGCCTGGGCTGTCACCGTCGATGGCGGTGAAAAATCCGACGTAAGGCCGGCGGCGCTTGGGCAGGGCACCAGCGTCGAGGTGCGCGACCTGTTTTACGCTACCCCGGCGCGGCTGAAATTCCTTAGGACGGACCGCAGCGAAGGCGAGGCCGTGCGCGAAGTCGTTCGACGCCTAGCGATGAGCCGGCCGGACGTGACCGTCACGCTTTCCGGCGACCAGCGGGTGCCGGTTACCTGGCCGGCGGCGAACGACGAGTTGACGCGGCTCGGCGACGTGCTCGGGCCTGACTTTCGCGCCAATGCGATTGCCATCGACGCCGAGCGCGATGGTGTGCGCATCGAAGGCTTCGCCGGGCTACCGACGCTGTCGCGTGCCAATTCGCTCGGGCAATATCTATTCGTCAACGGCCGCTCGGTGCGTGACAAGCTCCTGGTGGGCGCGGTGCGCGGCGCCTATGCCGACTACCTGCCGCGCGACCGACACCCGCTCCTGGCGCTGTTCGTGACGCTTGACGCGCGCGAGGTCGACGTCAACGTGCATCCGGCCAAGAACGAGGTACGCTTCCGCGACGGCGGACTGGTGCGTGGGTTGATTGTGCGGGCACTCAAGGAGGCGCTGGCGCGAGAGGGCCAGCGTGCAGCGGCGACTGGCCGCGGCGCCACCATTGCCGCCTTTCGCCCACTTCCGCAAACGCGCCTCGGCGCCTATGACTGGCGGCGATCACCGGCGCATCCCGCCATGGTGGCGCCGTCGCACGGCTCCACCGCGCTGGACTTCGCCGAAGCAGCACAAACCGCTTTTGAGGTGGGCGAGCCCGCTGCCGACGCGCGCGTCGAAAGCTTCGAGCCAGCGGCCGAGCTGATCGGCCGTCCGCTCGGCGCTGCCCGTGCGCAGCTACACGCCACCTATATCGTGGCGCAGACCCGCGACGGGTTGGTCATCGTCGACCAGCACGCAGCGCATGAGCGCATCGTCTACGAGCGCATGAAAGCGGCGATCGGCAAAACCGACGTGGCGCGGCAGATCCTGTTCATCCCGGAGATCGTAGAGCTCGACGAAGCTGACGCCGAGCGGATAACCGCGCGCGCCGCGGAGCTCACCCGTTTCGGCCTTACCATCGAGGCATTCGGGCCGGGTGCAGTAGCGGTGCGCGAGACACCGTCGCTGTTGGGGGAGGTTGATGTGCGCGGTCTCATCCGCGATCTCACCGAACACATGGCGGAATGGGACGACGAGCTGTCTCTGGAGCGCCGGCTGATGCACGTCTCCGCCACAATGGCATGTTACGGTTCGGTGCGCGCCGGACGGCGCCTTAAGCCCGAGGAAATGAACGCGCTGCTGCGCGAGATGGAAGCGGTACCGAATTCCGGCCAGTGCAACCACGGCCGGCCAACTTACGTGGAGCTGAAGCTCACCGATATCGAGCGTTTGTTCGGGCGACGCTGAACCGCGCCGCTGTTGCTCCGCAAACGAGGTATCCATTAATTTAACGCCCAGCTATCCTTCATTCGTGCTACCCGGTTTCGGGAGCGATGACAGTCAGTGATAACGGAGAAAAATAAGCTCCGTATCGTCGTGGGTGCGCCGTTCCAATTCCTCGTAACCCTCCGGTGCTTTAAATCCAGCATCCACGGCTTCCTCCACCACGACCAGAGCGCTCGGGGTGAGCCAGCCGCCATCCCGGGTGGAAGCGAGTGCTTTCTCTGCCAAGCCCCTGCAGTAGGGCGGGTCGAGGAAGGCGAGCGAGAACGGCTCCAGTGGATGCGCAGGCCCGAGCTTAGTGGCGTCGCGGCGGAAGATGCGGGTGACGCCGCCGAGGCCGAGCCTGCCGACATTGTCGCGCAGCAGTGCACGCGCCTCGACGCCGTCGTCCACGAACAAGGCGAAGGCGGTGCCGCGCGAGATCGCCTCGATACCGAGCGCGCCGGTGCCGGCAAACAAATCAAGCACGCGCGCGTCCGTCACTGGGTCGCCGTAGGCGTGCGCCAGGATGTTGAACAACGATTCACGCAGCCGGTCGGCGGTTGGCCGCAATCCGGCCGAGCGCGGCCCGGAGATGGGGCGCGAACGTAAGCGGCCGCCGACCACGCGCATTACTTTGTCCTCGGATATTTGGGCCTCGGTCTTTCGCTGCGGTTGCGGTGGCGGCGCTTCCTTTTGTCATTCCGAGACGGCGCGCAAGCATCGTGCGCGAAACCCATAACCCCTGCCGTGCGTTTATCTATTCTGCGGGGATTATAAATTCCAGGATCGCGCCGTTGCGGTCGCAGCCCGAAATGACGCAGAGATTTCTTGGTGTCATGCTCCACCAGCGGCGCTTCGAAATCCGCCTCCGCCTGCGCGGCAATCTCAGGACCGAGTTTCGCCCGTAACTCTTCGGTCGGTACTTCCTGCAGCTTGCCGTTTTCGAGTTCGCTGAGTTCGAACGGACCGAAAGCGACGCGGATCAGCCGGTTCACCTTCAGCCCGAGCGTCTCCATAACGTTGCGCACCTCACGGTTCTTGCCCTCGCGAATGCTAACGGTGAGCCAGACATTGGCGCCGCCTTCGTGGTCGAGTGTCGCCTCAATCGGCCGGTAGTGCACGCCTTTCACCGTCAGGCCGTTGCGCAGCCGGTCGAGCGCCTCCTGCGTTACGCGGCCTAGCGCACGCACGCGGTAGCGGCGGAGCCAGCCGGTCGCTGGCAGTTCGAGCACGCGCGCGAGCCCTCCATCATTGGTGAGCAGCAGCAAGCCCTCAGTGTTAATGTCGAGCCGGCCGATGCTAATCAGGCGTGGCAGGCCACAGGGTAGCGCGCGGAACAGAGTTGGGCGCCCTTCCGGATCGCTGTGCGTCGTCACCAGCCCGCGTGGCTTGTGGTAGAGGAACAGCCGCGTGCGTTCACGAGCGCGCAGCGGCTCGCCGTCGACCATAATGCGGTCGGACGCGGTCACGGCGAGCGCGGGCGATCGGATAATGGTGCCGTTAACAGCCACGCGGCCGGCTGCGATCCAAGTTTCCGCCTCCCTCCGTGAGGCGAGCCCTGCGCGCGCGATCACCTTGGCGATGCGCTCGCTCTGTTTGTCATGGGCGCTTTTTTCGGGCATGAGCACGGTTTATGGCATCGCCGTTCTTCATGCAATTCGCGTTGGAAGAGGCTCGCGCGGCAGGTCATCGCGGTGAGGTGCCCGTGGGCTGCGTGGTGGTACGCGACAGCCAGGTGGTAGCGCGCACAGGCAACCGCACGCTGGTCGACAGGGATCCGACCGCGCACGCCGAGCTCTTAGCGGTCCGCCAGGCGGCGGCCGCGTTCGGCAGCGAGCGGCTCGCGGACTGTGATGTCTACGTTACGCTTGAGCCTTGCGCGATGTGTGCCGGCGCGCTGTCCTTCGCGCGCGTCCGACGGCTCTATTTCGGAGCAGCCGATCCGAAAGGCGGGGCGGTGGAGCATGGAGTGCGGTTCTTTAACTCGCCCACCTGCCATCACCGGCCGGAAGTCTATGGCGGCATCAATGAGAGCGAATGCGCCGCCTTGCTGAAGGAATTCTTTGAAGCGCGGCGTTAGGCGGACTTCGCAAACTCCCAGGCCTTCTCGGCCAGCGGGCGGATCATCTCGGCCTTGGCCGGCGCGAATTCGCTCGTTGCGGTGCCGTCGCGCACGCGGCCGACGATACCCTGCAGGATCGCCGCGATGCGAAAAAAATTATATGCGAGATAGACCGACAGGTGGCGGCGCGGATCGAGTCCCGTGCGCTCCACGTAGGCATCGACATATTCGGTCATCGACGGAATACCGAGCGCCTTGAGATCGTGGCCGACCAGCGAGGCGGTGCCGGCCGCGCTTTCCGAATGCGGCATGTGCCAGGCCATCAGGTGATAGGAAAAATCCGCTAGCGGATCGCCCAGCGTGGACAATTCCCAATCGAGTACCGCGGCTACCTGCGGCGCGTGGCTCTCGATAATTAGATTGTCCAACCTGTAGTCGCCATGCACGACGCGTGCCGGACCGCTCGGTGGCAGGTGTGATGGCAGCCATAAGATCAGCCGCTCCATGGCGTCGATCTTTTCGGTCTCCGAGGCGCGATACTGGTTCGACCAACGCTCAACTTGGCGCGCGACGTAGTTCTCGCCCTTGCCGAAGTCGCTCAAGCCGATCTTCCCGGGATCGAACGAATGCAATCGCGCGATGGTTTCGTTCATGGCGTCATAGACGGCAGCCCGTTCAGCCGGATTCGAGCCCGGCATCTGCGGCTCCCAGAACACGCGGCCATTGACGAAGTTCATCACGTAAAACGGCGTCCCGGCGACGCTTTCGTCCCCGCAATAGACGAGCGGCTCCGCGACTGGAAAATTCTGCGCGTGCAGCGCGCGGATTACGCGATATTCGCGGTCGACGGCGTGCGCCGACGGTAGCAGCTTGCCTGGCGGCTTGCGGCGCAGCACGTAGCTCTGCGCTGGTGTCTTTAGCAGATAAGTCGGGTTCGACTGTCCGCCCTTGAATTGCTTGACGCTCAGCGGCCCGGCGAAGCCCGCCACGTTGCGGGCGAGGAAGCCCTCCAGCCGCACGACATCCATCCGCAGCGCAGGCGTCGTTTCCTTGGTGCCGGAAAAAGCCTGCTGGCGATCGAGGCTCGGCATCGCTTACTTGCGGGCGCCGCCAAACGTGATCGGCGCGTCGGCGTAGATCTTGTACCGCTGCGATTTCGGCTTGACCTTGTCTTCTTCGTTCACGTACTCGATCGAGCTTTTGCCTATCAGCGCCCGCGGAAGGATCATCACGCGGATGAAGCGGCTTGGCCTGTCATCCGCCGCCTGCGCGAACACCGGATCGATACCGGTCTCGTACCAGGCGCTGCCCGGCCCATAGGAAGTCGAGCGGCCATGCGTGTCAATGCGCATGCCCCCCTCGATCAAGCAACGGATACCAGGTCCTTGATGGCGGTGCAGATAAGCGCAGCCGCCGGGCGGGAAGGCGACACTGTCGCCGCGCATCAGCAGTTCGCTTTTCGGCAGCGTTTCCAGAAACGCTGTGAGCTTCTCATGCGACATCATACCCGGCGCGCTGGCTACCATCGAGCCCTGATCGCCCGGCGACAGTTCCCAGCGCCAACAGGTCACGCCAACTGGGCCAGGCTTCACCAACGCCGCGCCTTCGCCCTGCCAGGCTTCACCTGCGTTCAAGGTTTCGCCGTCGACTAAAGCCGATCCGTGCACTACCAGGATGAAGCGCGGAAGAGGCGGCAACTTGAATTCCAGTGTTTCGGCAGTCGACAGGACGTCTTCGTAAAGACGTAGCACCGGGTGCATGTAATACCTCCGGCTACACCTTATGAAAGCTATGTCTCTCGCTCAATCGCACGCCAGCCGATGTCCCGGCGGCAGAAACCTTGCGGCCATTGGATGCGATCGACAGCCGCGTAGGCATGATTCTGCGCCTCGCGCACCGTCTTGCCGCGTGCACAAACGTTCAGCACACGCCCGCCGTTGGCGAGAATGCGATTGCCGTCGGCCTTGGTGCCGGCGTGAAAGATTTCAACGCCCTCGATTTGCTCCGCAGCGTCAAGCCCCTCGATCAACGAGCCCTTCTCATAGGGGCCGGGATAGCCTTTCGCGGCCATCACCACCGTGAGCGCCGCGTTCGGGTACCAGCGCAGATTGAAATTCTTTAGCTGCCCGTCGCGCGCCGCCAGCAACGCCGGCACGAGGTCCGACATCAGCCGCAGCATCAGCACCTGGCATTCCGGATCGCCAAAGCGGACATTAAATTCGATCAGCTTCGGACCTTCCTTGGTGATCATAAGGCCGGCGAACAGAACGCCCTTGAATGGCGCGCCCAGCGCCTTCATAGCGCGCACGGTCGGATTGATGATCTCGTCCATGACGCGCCGGTTAATCTCGTCGGTCATGATCGGTGCCGGCGAATAGGCGCCCATGCCGCCGGTGTTCGGCCCCTTGTCGCCGTCACCGACACGTTTGTGGTCCTGCGCGGAAGCGAGCGCGATTGCCGTCTTGCCGTCGCACAGCGCGAAGAACGAGGCCTCCGCGCCGACGAGATATTCCTCGATCACGATTTCCCAGGCAGGCTGACCGAGCCCGCCGGCGAACATCATGTCGATGGCAGCTTCTGCTTCGGCCAGGTTCTCGGCCACGACAACGCCCTTGCCGGCGGCGAGGCCATCCGCCTTCACCACGATCGGCGCTCCTTTCTTGCGCACGTATTCCTTCGCCGGCACGGCGCACTTGAAGCGCTCGTAGGCGGCGGTTGGAATGTTGTTGGCCTTGCACAGATCCTTGGTGAAGCCTTTGGAGCCTTCCAGCCGCGCCGCCCATTTGCCCGGACCGAAGGCCTTAATGCCAACGGCTTCCAAATCGTCAACAATGCCGGCGCAGAGCGGCATTTCCGGCCCTACCACGACCAGGTCCATCTTGTTCTTCTGGCAGAACGCGATCACCCCCTTATGGTCTGCGAGATCAAGCGGCACACATTCGGCCTCGCGCGCAATTCCGGCGTTGCCAGGCGCGCAATAGAGCTTCGTGGTCAGCGGACTTGCCGCGATCTTCCAAGCCAGCGCGTGTTCGCGGCCGCCGGACCCGAGAATGAGGATGTTCATCGCATATTCACCCGCTACCGTTTTCGGTTAACGGGCGGGGGCGGAGAGGACAAGGGGGCGCGGCCGTTTATCGACAATGGACCCGTAGCTGCCGCATTAAAATTAAAAAGTGGGCGGCTCGTGTATCCTTCCACGTGATGGATGTAGTCCACGGGCTCGGTTGTGCATTTGGACAATGCCGTGGAAATTTCTCGCTTCGCGACCGGGCGGGCAGGTCACGCGGTCGCCGTCGATCACCCGGATCAGCCACTCATGAAAAAAGTGGTGCGGCACTCCGGGCAGCGCACGCGACTTTGATGTGTTCAAGCTCCCAAAGTTGTGGGCTGCATCCTCGTCGCCCCCAGCCCAAACTTCGGCCAAAAGGGCTGATGAGATATTGCGGGTGCGGGTGTTCCCCGCCCGGCGCGTTGGTCGTATACGGTAATGCATGGGAAACGGCAGAATCAGTGAAGAAGCTGCGATACACGCCGACGCCGTGACCGGCGGCAACCTCTTCGAATGGACCGTCTCCGAGCTGTCGGCGGCTCTCAGGCGCACGGTCGAGCATGCCTACGGTCACGTGCGTGTGCGGGGCGAGGTGTCTGGCTTCAAGGGTCCAGCGCCCTCCGGCCATTGCTACTTCCGTCTCAAGGACGACAAGGCGGTGCTCGAAAGCGTTATCTGGAAGACCACCTACGCTCGGATGCGGGTTAAGCCGGAGGAAGGTCTCGATGTCGTCGTATCGGGGCGGCTCACCACCTTCGCTGGGTCGTCGAAATACCAGATGGTCATCGATACGCTGGAGCCCGCCGGCGTTGGCGCACTGATGAAGCTGCTGGAGGAGCGCAAGAAGAAGCTCGCCGCCGAGGGTCTGTTTGACGAGGCGCGCAAGCAGCTGTTGCCGTTCCTTCCGGATGTGATCGGCGTGGTGACGTCGCCGACTGGCGCGGTGATCCGCGACATCCTACACCGCCTTGCCGACCGCTTTCCGCGCCGTGTGCTGGTGTGGCCGGTGCGTGTGCAGGGAGATACCTCCGCCGCCGAGGTGGCGAATGCCATCCGCGGCTTCAACGCCCTGCCGGCAACAGGGCCGCTGCCGCGGCCGGATCTGATTATTGTCGCGCGCGGCGGCGGTTCGCTCGAGGACCTCTGGTCGTTCAATGAGGAGATCGTAGTGCGCGCGGCGGCCGAGAGCATGACCCCGCTCATCTCGGCGGTCGGCCACGAGACCGACGTTACGCTCATCGATTTCGCTGCAGACCGCCGCGCGCCCACGCCGACCGCGGCGGCAGAGATCGCCGTGCCAATGCGCGGCGATCTAATGGAAAGGCTCGCGGCACTCGGCGCACGTAAGCTAACTTGTTGGCAGCGCGGCATCGAGCAACACCGCGAGAAGCTGAGGTGGCTGTCGCGCGCGCTGCCGGCGCTCGACGAGTTCTTGGCGATCCCGCGTCAGCGGCTCGACGCCTGCGCCGCAAGCCTGCCGCGCGCGCTCATCGCCAACGCGCAGCTGCACCATCGCGAATTTGCGCGCACTGTCGCACGGTTGTCGCGCCGCCTGTTGTCGCACCGGCTGGAACGTTGCAGGGAACAGACCGCAGCCTTTGGCGACCGCGCGCGGCGCGCCTTCCGCGTCGCGCGGGACCGGCGGGCCGAGCGGCTGCGCTCGGCCGCGCAACTCTTGGAAGCTTATTCCTATCGCGGCGTGCTCGCGCGAGGCTTTGCTCTTGTTCGCGACGGTGGCGGCCGCCCGCTGCGCAGCGCCGTTGCCGTCACCGCCCGCATGCGGCTCGACATTGAATTTTGCGACGGCCGCGTCGGCGCCACCGCCGATGGCGAGGGTGTCGTTGCGTTGGCGGCAAAACCCAAATCCGTTCCGAAGTCGCGCTCGGGGGGCGGGCAGGGCAGTCTGTTTTGACAGGCAAGGTTGGGGTTTCGCGAACGGGCGTGAAGCACTATCTTGCATCCGCAGGAATGGAGGGCGCGCTTGCTCAATCGCTATGACCGCTCGCCACCGATGAACGGTGAAGCCGAGGTGAAGTACCTTGACGGCGATTTCCGCGTGGTCAAGCCGGGCGCTTTCGTGCGCTGCGCGGTGACCGGCGTGTCGATTCCGCTCGAGGAACTCAAATATTGGAACGTCGATCTGCAGGAGGCCTATGCGTCGCCGCAGGCCGTGCTGCAGCGGTATCGGCAGCCGAAGAGCTAGCGCCGGATCCTCCCCAGCACCAACCGCCGCAATTCCTCGGCTTCGTCCACCATCAGCGTCACCGGCAGCACATGTGATTTCGCCGCCAGCGCGGCAAGCACCGGCTCGCCGCTCATGCGCGCGCGATCCTTCTCGGTGGTGAGCAGCGCCAGGCCGGCGTGCTCAGCTTGCATGACTAGCTCGCCGGCTTCCTCCGCCGTGAAGCGGTGATGATCGGGAAAAGTCCTGCACTTGGCGATGGCTATGCCGGCTTGCGCCGCGGTCGTAAAGAACTTGTCCGGGTCGCCGATGCCGGCGAAAGCCAGTACCTTGCGTGCCTTCAGATCGCCGATGGCTGCCGTATCCGGGATCAGCCGTCCGTGAAAAACTGTGAGGCCGGAGCGCGCCGCAATGTCGCGCGCGCCGTTGCCTTCGCCGACGACCATGAGCGCGTCGGCGAGCCTAAGCTGCACCGCAAGCGGCGCCCGCAAGGGACCCGCGGGAAATACCCGCGCGTTGCCGAGGCCGCGTCGGCCGTCGATCACTGCGATAGTGAAGTCCTTGGCAAGCGATGCATTCTGCAATCCGTCGTCCATCACCACAACGCTGGCGCCCGCCGCGCGCGCCGCTTGCGCGCCGGCAACCCGGTCGTGGGCCACCACGGTCGGAGCCGTGCGCCCTAGCAGCAAAGCCTCGTCGCCGACCTGCTTGGCGCTGTCGCCATGTACGTCGACCTGCTTCGGACCGGCCAGTCTTCCGCCATAGCCGCGGCTGAGGCAGAACGGTTTTTCCCCAGCGTCCTGCAGCATTTTGGCGAGTGCAATCACCGTCGGCGTCTTGCCGACGCCGCCGAGCGTAAAATTGCCAACACAAAGCACTGGCACGCTCGCCTTTGCCCCCTGCCGCATCATCCGCCCCGCGGCGATGGCGCCGTAACAGGCCGCGGCCGGCGACAGCAGGCGAGCGGCGAGCCCCGCTTTGCGCCACCAGAAAGCGGGGTCAGGCATTGTCGGCTTGCTGACGCAAGCGGAGCTGCATCAGATAGGGATCAAGCGATTGCAAGGTGCGCTCCAATGCGCCGCCCAATCCTTCGACAGTGGTGCGCGCGGCGTCGGCGAGGCTGGCACGGGCGGCGGGCTCCGCTATCAGGGCGCTGAAAGCGGCGGTAAGCTTGCTCTCATCGGGAATCAATTCGGCGCCATGTGCTTGGTCGAGTGCCGCGTAAATCTCGGCAAAATTCCACACATGCGGTCCGTGTAGGATGGCTGCGCCGAGCTTCGCCGGCTCGATCGGATTCTGCCCGCCGTGTTTGACCAATGAACCGCCGACGAAGACGATCGGCGCCACGCGATAGATCAGACCCAGTTCACCGATACTGTCGACGATGTAGAGATCGGTGGCTGCATCCGGCAGCTCGCCACGCGAGCGCAACCGCGATTTCAGTCCGAGGCCGCAGGCGACCTCGACGAGACCGGCGCCGCGCTCGGGATGGCGTGGCACAATGAAGGTCAGCAAGCCGGGAAAATTTGCGCGCAGTTTCTGATGCGCTTCGATGACGGTGGTCTCCTCGCCGGCGTGGGTGGAAGCTGCCGCGATCAGGGGCCGGCCGTCGACCGCTTTTTGTAACATCGTGAGCTTGGTCTTGTCGGCCGGCGGCGCGGGGCCGTCGAGCTTGAGATCACCGGCGGCGACCACATGCGGAGCGCCCAGCTCGCTCAGCCGCTCCGCGTCGGCCGCCGAGCGCGCCAGGCAGAGGTCGAGCCGTCGCAGCAGGCTGACGATCGTCGCCGGTAGATAACGCCAGCGCCGGAATGAAGTTTCCGACAAGCGGGCATTGATAAGCATCATCGGCACTTCGCGCCGCGAAGTCTCAACAATTATATTGGGCCACAGTTCGGATTCCACGAACAGTGCAAGATCGGGCTGCCAATGCTCCAGGAAACGGCGCACGAACATCGGCGTGTCGAGCGGCACGAATTGATGGATCACGCCGCGGGGCATGCGCTGCTCAGCCAGTCCGCTGGAAGTCACCGTGCCGGAGGTCACTAGGATGTTGAGTTCGCGTGCGCGTATGCGCTCGATAAGTGGCAACACACTGAGCAATTCGCCGACGCTGGCGCCGTGTACCCACACCAGCGGCCCCGGCGGCCGCGCCATGCCGCTCACGCCCCGCCGCTCTGATAAGCGCAGGCGATGCTCTTTACCGCGCCGCAGGCGCCGGGCCAAGAACAGTGCGGTGAACGGTGTGGCCGCCGCGGAAAAGATCCGGTAGGCGCGCAGCAATGTTGGCAGTCTACCGCTCACGGTGACTTGCTCGGGGTGCTGTCGGCGAGTTCGTATGCGCGTGCCGTTATCCGGTTGAGCTCTTGCTCAACCTGTAGCCGCGCTACTTCCTGCGTCGCGTCGTCCGCATCGGCCGACACTCGGATCGCGTTACCCAGCACCATCCCCAGCCGACTGAATGGCAAGTTCACCGCGCTGCGATCCCAATTATCAAGAACAATGCGCCGGCTGCTTGCGATCGCCGCCGGATAGATCGGTTTCCCGGAAAGCTGCGCCAGTTTGACCGCACCTAAGCCTGCGACGCGCGCGATCTTGGGGACGTCGGCGGTCAGTGCGACATTGTAGCCCTGTTTGAGCGCCTCGAGCATTTGCATAAAGGCAACGGTGCCACCCTTGCGCTGAAATTCGCGGTTGTGCGCGCCGGAGCCGCGGATCGTTTCGATGCCGAGCTTCTCGGCCGCGCGCGCGTTAATCTCTCCGTCGCGATGGCGAGAGATCAACACCTTGCTGCGATGGCGCGGGTCGTTCTTCTTAACGAATGGCATCATGAAATGCTGGCCATGCCACATTACCAAGATTGCTGGCATTTCGACCGTATCATAGACGTCAGCCGGATCGAGAATTTTACGGCTGGTGTACCAAACGAGGCGCAAATACCACGCCCCGGCCGTTGCAACGGCATTCTGAAAGGCGGGCGATTCAACGATCCGCTTTTTTAACGGCATAGTTGCCGTTGATTAAGCTACAGGGCCGATTTATGCAAATTCGCTCAGTCGCTCGCGCACAATTTCGATCAGCGCGTGATGGCGGACTTGACCGGCGGCCACCAGCGCGCCATGCACTGCATGCTGGGCGCTGTAGTTGAGTGGCCGCCCAGCGAAATCCGTCAGCGCGCCACCTGCTTCGTGCACCAGCAGATCGGCTGCCGCGAGATCCCAGTCGTGGCTGCCGCCGGAGGCGAGGGCGCCGTCAAGTTCGCCTTGCGCTACGCGCGCGATGCGCAGCGCCAGCGAATGCACCTTGGGTTGGGCCTCGATTCCGATGTCAAGCCCGGCGAGCCTGTCAAGGTAACGTTTGGGGCCGGCCAGTTTCGCGCCGGCGAGCGTCTTGCCGCGCCGGACGGTGATGCGCATGCCATTGTGCAGTGCTCCCGTGCCGCGCGCAGCGAGGAACATCTCGTCGGTTACTGGCGCATAGATCGCGGCCAGGACAGGCCGACCGTGCTCAACCAGCGCGACCGAGATGGTCCAGTCGGTGCGGCCGGAGATGTAGGCGCGCGTTCCGTCTATCGGATCGACAACCCAATAAATTGGCAACGCGTCCTCGGGCAGTTCTTCGGTCTCCTCCGACAGCCAGCCCGCGCCGGGCAGCAGCGCGTCAAGCCGCGCGCGCAGTAGATCGTTGACGGCGACGTCACCCTCGCTCACCGGCGAATTGTCGTCGCCTTTGGTCCAGCACTTGAAGGCGCCGCGTGCGGTCACCCACGCGACCTCGCCGGCCTCGCGCATCACCGCTTCAAGCGGCGCTCGCAGCGTGACGGGATCATTGCCCGGCAACGGTGAGCCCCTCGAGCCGCAGCGTCGGCGCATTGGTGCTGTAGCGGAATTCGAGATCGTTGGCGGGCGTGAGTGTGCGGAAAATGTCGGACAGATGTCCAGCGATGGTGACCTCGCTCACAGGGTAAGTGCGCTTGCCGTTCTCGATCCAGAAGCCGGAGGCGCCGCGGCTGTAGTCACCGGTCACTATGTTCACGCCCATGCCAATCAGGTCGGTCACGTAAAAACCGTCGTCGATGTCGGCGATCAGATCCTCGGGACTCTGTCGCCCAGGCTCCATGTGCAGATTGCTCGGGCTGGGAGAGGGCACCGACGATACGCCACGGCTGGCATGACCGGTGGTGGTGAGCCCGAGCTCGCGCGCCGTGGAACAGTCGAGCAGCCAGGAGCGCAGCACGCCGTCATCGATCAGGGCGAGCCGCCTATGCGCGACGCCTTCGCCGTCGAATGGATGCGAGCGAAGGCCCCGCTTGCGCAACGGATCGTCAACGATGCGGATGCCGTCGTCGAACAGCTTGGCGCCCATCTTATCGCGCAGGAAGCTGGTTTTGCGCGCGACCGAAGCACCATTGGCGGCGCTGGCCAAATGCGACACCAGCGAGCCAGAGATGCGCGGGTCGAAGACGACCGGCACCTTACGCGTGGAAACCTTGCGCGGATTGAGCCGTTCGACTGCCCGCTCGCCGGCGGTGCGGCCGATCTTCTCCGGGCTATCGAGGTCAGCGGCGTGGAGCGATGAGGAATAGTCGTAGTCGCGTTCCATGCCGGTGCCTTCGCCGGCGATCGCGGTCATCGAGATGCCATGACGCGATCCGAGATAAGCGCCACGAAACCCGTGGCTTGTCACTAGCACCATGCCGCCGATCCCGGCCGACGCCGAGGCGCCGCCCGATTTAGCGACACCTTTGACCGTGAGCGCGGCCTGTTCGGCGGTCTTCGCCATCGCCTCGAGCTCGGCCACGCTCGGTAGGTCGGGGTCAAGCAGGTCAAGGTCGGGAAAATCATGCGCTAGCAGCGCGCCATCGGCGAGGCCGGCGAACTTGTCTTCCGGCGCGGCGCGCGCCATGGCCACCGCCCGCTCGGCCAGCGCCACGCTTGCGTCGCCGGCGAGGTCATTGGTGGAAACGACCGCTTGCCGGTGCCCGACCAGCACGCGCAGCCCGAGATCGTCGCCCTCGGCGCGCTCGCTTTCCTCCACCGCACCGTCGCGCACCTCGACCGATAACGACATCGAGCGCACCGCTACCGCATCTGCGGCATCGGCGCCCGTCTTGAGCGCAGCGTTCACCAGCCGCTCGGCGCGGTCGGTGAGCGCGGTCTGGTCGAACAAGGAAGAAGCGGGAGCGCGCATAATGGATTAGCCTTGAAATGGGGCCGGATCGTACGGGGCGCAACACCGGTCCGAACATTTTGCACGAGGTCAGCAAGGTCCCGTCAATCATGGTTCGCAACGCCCCGTCAATCATGCAAAGCGAACAGGGTGCGTCTACCGGCGGTTAACCGCAAACATTAAGGAGATTCGGACGCCTTTCCGCCATGATTGCCACACGACCGAGCGCATAAGCCCGGCGTGGGGAGTTTCGAGGCGTCAGATGCGAAGTGGCGGATTGTCCGCCGGGTCGAGCCGCAAAGCGCGGCTCGACCCGTTCAGCCTGCCGGCGCGCTTTGCGGCAGTTGACGCCGCAGCCGACGAGCGGGTGCGGCATGTAGAGCTTTACCACGAACGCGTCGTGGTGCGCCGCTCGGTTGGCGGCATGCGCATGGCGCTCAATATGCCGGTCTCGGTCTTTGCCGGCGTGGCACTGCGGGTGACGAAAGGCGACGACGGGGCCATGGCCTCCGTCACGCTGGAGCACAAGGATTCATCGCTCTCGTTGCCGCTGTTTGATTCCGGCGAGGCCGGCGAGGCCTTCGCCGAGTGGCGGGCCTGGGCCAATGTGCTCGGCCTGCCCCTGCTTGTCGCCGAGGAAGACGGCATGCTGCGCGAGCCGTTCCTGCGGATGGGCGGTGTACGCGTCAATGACGTGCGGCCCCGCCGGCGCCGCCGTAGCGCGCTCAAGGGCCGCCGTTCGACGATGTCCTTGCGCCGCGCCCCCGGAAAGATCACCGAGGATACACCCGTCTATCGCGGTGAGCGCGAGATTATCGCCCGCAATTAGCTGAAATATACCGGCAGTGCTGCCGGTTCAGGTTGCCGAACTGTAAGTGGTCGCTATCGACTAAACGCAGCATGTTTTGCATGGTTCGTTGCGAACCTGTTTGTACTCTGTCCCCAGCAGCCGGTGACCGGATAGCAGTCGGCCCAGCGCCGGCGCGCCCAGCGCGGTGAGCAGCATCGCGGACAGGACGATTTTTCGCGTTGGATAAAGTTGGATAAAGGTGTCACCGCGCCGCGCATTCAAGCGCAAGCGCCGCTGATGCTTAACAACGCGTGGTTTTTTTAACGTTTGCCTGCTGCAGCAATCTGCCGGTGCCCTGGCTTGCCGTAATAGAAGCCGTTGGAGTACGGCGCGGGCAATTGCAGTCCGTCGAGCCGGGCAGCGGCTTCGGCGGTGTCGATGCGCTCATCGAGCGCGTCGCGGAAGGCGCTGGCCACCTCAACCATATCGCAACTGTGCGGCGACAAGCGCAAGCGGGCCACACCCATGTCCTGCAACCTCGGCAGCTCGCCGATCAGGTTAAGGTAATCGTGCGACATAGTCTGGATGCCGTTGACCGTCAGAAACGGCTGGTATTCAAACGTGCGCAGCGTCATACCATCTGGATCGGTGTTGCAGATGAACTGACAGGTGTCTTTCGTGCGTCCGTGCGCGCGCGCGTGATAGCAGCGTGCTGACAGAGCCAGCGGCACGCGGCCGAACACCATCACTTCGAGGTTGACGCCGAGCGAGGCTGCTTGTGGGCAAAGCGCGAGGATCGCGGCTGCCGGCATTTCTGGCGGCAGGCAGACATTGGTGACGCCGTCACGCGCTAGCACCGCCACGCTGCGCTCGTTGTAGACGTTGATGAAAGGACCGGCGTAATGCGGCCGCCCGCGCAGATAGTAGAGGGCGGAGCCGTCATTGGCCTCGACCACCACGCCGTCATCGGCGCACAGGTCCTCGACCATCTTCCGCTCCTGTTTGGACATCACCTCGGCCAGCGTTGAGCGCACAACGGTCTTGCCGGCAGCCTTGAGCCGCGCGATCACGTCGCCAAGATACCTGTCGAACAGTGGCGCGCGCTTGAGGCAGACGACCTCGCCGAGATACACGGTCTCGACTGGCGCCTCGTCGGCGATGCGGAAATAGAAATCGCGCCAGGCCTCCGGCTGCCAGCTGAACAGCACCGGCCCCAGGGTCAGGGCACTCGGGTTCGCCTGCACTTCTATCTCCATTTCTTGCTAGGGAAGGCGCCTTCGGTCTCGCGGCGGCCTTCGGTGAGCGCCAGCAGGCTAGCGAAGGCGGCCTCGCGTCCGGCCATGATGTCGTTCACCGCCTTGCGGAAGGCCCCGACCACCGACTTCACATAGGCACGGCTACGCTGACGGCCCTCGATCTTGAGCGCGGTGACGCCGGCGCGCATCATCTCGGGCAACAGAGCCGACAGATTGAGGCTGACCGGTTCCTCGAAGGCGTAATAGGCGTCGCTGCGAGCGCCGCAGAAGTAGCGGCCCTTGCAAATCGTCGGATAGCCGGCGCTCTCGCCGCCGCTGAAGCGGTCGACTACGAACTCGCCGAGCCGGGTGGTCAGGTTGCGCTGGGCATCCTCCTCGTAGTGTACGTCGGCGGCCGGAGAGCAGACACCATCCATGTTAGTGGACTGGCCGGTCGCGTAATTGCTCAGATAGCAGCGTCCCTCTGCCATCATCCCGATATTGCCGAAGATGAAGGCTTCGATCTCGCAGGGGATCTGCCGGTGCAGCTCGGAAATCTCGGCGACGGTGAGCATACGCGGCAGCACCACGCGCTTGATGCCGAAGCTCTCGCAGTAGAAGCGGATAGCCTCGGGCGAGGAGGCGCCGGCCTGCACCGACAGATGCAGGCGCAGATTGGGATAAGTGCGCGCGGCATATTCGGCGACGCCCATGTCGGCGACGATTACGGCATCGACCTTGAGCCGCGCCGCCGCATCGATAGCATCCTTCCACATCTGAAATTTGCCGGCCGGCGGGAAGGTGTTGACCGCGAGCAAGAGCCTCGCCTGTCGCGCATGCGCGTAGCCGAGCGACTGCTCCACCTCGGCCACCGTGAAGTTCAACCCGGGGAAGTTGCGCGCATTGGTCTCGTTCTGCAGCCCGCAATAAACAGCGTCGGCGCCGGCGTCGACTGCCGTGCGCAAGGCGGCTGGCGTGCCGGCGGGGCAGACCAGTTCGGGGCGCTGATACTGCTGGAGCAGCATCATCTAGTGGCTCCGTATGGTTCGCACTGCCGACAGCGCGAGTCCCGCGGGCGTTGACAGCAGCCCGAAGCTTGCGACCACACTGTCGAGCGCGCTGCCCTCGAAATCATCCAGCGCGTTGCGCAACGCGACGACCGCTTCGGTGTCGCCGCTTACCTGCAAGGCGCGCGAAAAGAATAGCGCGTCACCGTCGAGCGAGCCGTCGATCATGTCGAGCAGGTCAAAGAACTTACCTGCAATCGCCGCGACATGCGCCGGGCGCTCTTCGCGACGATGCGCTGTCAGCAGCGGTCGGTCGGGCAGCGGCGTCAGCACCAGCACGAAAGGTAGGTCGGTCGGATCGATCAGGAACCGTTTTCCCGCGTGCGGTCCCAGCCGCTTGAACAATTCCGGGCGCGACTGCGCGACATGGATGGCGATGCGGTTGAAGATTGGTTGCAGCAGAGCAAGCGGCACGGGCGCCAGCAGAATGCTGGGGGCACTTTCCAATAACCATTTAAGCGGCGTCGCCGGGCGGCCCGCGCGGGGAGGATCCAACATGCGCGGAACCTAGCGGGGCTGCCGTCTTCCGCATTTGACCAAGGTCAAGGCAGGCGCGCGGATTGGCCGCGGTTGAATACCCTCCGCGCTGGCTGACTGGGGCCGACTCCGAGTCGCCCGTTCGCCGCTGCGGCAGATTGCCGTCGCTTCAGGCCGGCTGGTCCGCCACGTCGATGTGCGCGGGCTGACCCGTCAGGCTTTGCCGTATCCCCCTGCTGTCGGCGTCTGAATGATCACCGCTTCGCCGGCGTCGATGACCGTCTCGTCGCAGCCTTTCAGCCGCTCCATACGGCCGTCCTTGCGTCGCACCCAGTTCTCGCCGACCTGGCCGGCTTCGCCGCCCTCCAGGCCGAACGGCCGTACGCGCCGGTGGCCGGACAAAATAGTGCATCCCATCTTTTCCAGAAAACGGATGGTGCGGTGGATGCCGTCCCCGGCGTGCCATCGGCCCTTGCCGCCAGAGCCAGTGCGGATGTGGAAATCTTCGAGCACGACGGGATAGCGGAACTCCAGTACCTCCGGGTCCGTAAGCCGCGTATTGGTCATGTGCGTATGCACAGCGTCGGTGCCATTGAAACCGGGGCCCGCCGGCGAGCCAGAGCAGATCGTCTCGTAGTACTGATAATTGGCGTTGCCGAAGTTAAGATTGTTCATCGTGCCCTGCGCGGCCGCTAGTGCGCCAAGGGCACCGAAGAGACAGTTGGTCACCGCCTGCGAGGTCTCGACATTGCCCGCGACCACGGCGGCAGGGAATTCCGGCGACAGCATCGAGCGCTTGGGGATGACGATGTTGATAGGCCGCAAGCAACCGGCATTCATCGGGATATCGTCGTCTACCATCACGCGGAATACATAAAGCACGGCAGCGCGGGTCACCGGCTCGGGCGCGTTGAAATTGGTCGGCTGCTGCGAAGAGGTGCCGGTGAAATCGACGGTCGCTTCGCGCTTCTCCTTATCAACCGTGATCCTCACCTTGATCACGGTGCCTTGATCCATCTCGTAACTAAATTCGCTGTCGTGCAGCCGGTCGATGACGCGGCGCACGCTTTCCGCGGCGTTGTCCTGCACGTGCCGCATATAGGCCTTCACTACCGGCAGCGTGAAGTGCTTCACCATCTTGCGCAGCTCGACGACACCTTTCTCGTTGGCGGCGATCTGCGCCTTGATGTCATTGACGTTCTGCACCGGGTTGCGCGCTGGATATTTCGCGCCGGTCAGCGCCGCCGTCAGCTCCGCCTCGCGGAATCGGCCGCGGTCCACAAGCTTGAAATTGTCGAACAGCACACCTTCCTGCTCGATCGTGGTCGCCTTGGGCGACATTGAGCCAGGCGAGATGCCACCGACGTCGGCATGATGTCCGCGCGAGGCGACCCAGAATAGGATCGATTTCTTTTTATCGTCGAACGCCGGTGTACACACGGTGATGTCGGGCAGGTGAGTCCCGCCGTTGTAAGGCGCATTGATGGCGTAGACGTCGCCGGGCGCGATTTTGCCGGCATTGTCGCGGATGATGGTTTCGACTGAGCGGTCCATCGAGCCGAGATGCACCGGCATGTGCGGCGCATTGGCGACCAGCGTCCCGTTGGCGGCGAACACCGCGCAGGAGAAGTCGAGCCGCTCCTTGATGTTGACCGAATAGGCGGTGTTTTGCAGCGATACGCCCATCTGTTCGGCGATCGACATGAATAGGTTGTTGAACACTTCCAGCATCACCGGATCGACATGGGTGCCGATGGCATGCGTGCGTTTGAGCTTCTGCGCGCGCGTCAACACGAGGTGATTCTTCCGCGTCAGCTCGGCCTGCCAGCCCGGCTCGACTACGATAGTCTGATGCGGCTCGATAATGATGGCGGCGCCTTTGATACGCGCGCCCGGATTAAGCTGGTCGCGGCTGTACACGTTCGCCTTGTGCCATTCGCCGGCCGAGAAGAACCTGGTGCGCCGCGCCGGCTTCGGCAGGTTCGCGCGTGAGGTCTCGCTGGCGCGCTCGCTGAACTTGGCGCCGCCGCCGACCGCTTCCACCGACATCGCTTCCACCACCAGCTGCTTGTTGCGGTCGATGAAGCCGAAGCGCGCCTTGTGCGCCTTCTCGAAGGCCCGCTTCATTGCGGCGAGCGAGCCAGCATTCACCACCAGCGGAGTATCGGTGCCGGCGTAGCGGACATGGGCTCGCACGAAGATCTTGATCTTTCCCGCTGGCACACCTTGACCTGCGACTTCCGCCTTCGTCTCGCGCCCGAGCCGCCTTGCCATGCGCTTGAGGGCGGTGAGTGCCTTGCCGCCATAGGTCAGTTCGATCGCCTGTTGGCGCGTGGCGCGGATATCGGCGAGCCCCATCCCGTAGGCGGAGAGGAGCGACGAGAAGGGGTGGATCAGCACCCGAGTCATCCCGAGCGCGTCGGCGACAAGGCACGCGTGCTGGCCGCCGGCGCCGCCGAAGCAGTTGAGCGCATAGCGCGTCACATCGTAGCCGCGCTGAACGGAGATCTTCTTGATCGCGTTTGCCATGTTCTCGACCGCGATCCTGATGAACCCGTCGGCGATCTCCTCGCCGATCTTTTCGATCTTCTGGGCGAGGTTCACCTTCTGCGCCAGGTTATTGAAGTCGTGCCGCACGGTGGCGGCATCGAGCGGCTGATTCTGATGGGGGCCGAAGATCTTCGGAAAGAAGTCCGGGATCAGCTTGCCGACCATGACATTAGCGTCGGTCACCGACAGCGGCCCGCCGCGCCGGTAACAGGTCGGGCCCGGATTGGCGCCGGCCGAGTCGGGCCCCACGCGGAAGCGCGCGCCGTCGAAATGCAAAATCGAGCCCCCGCCCGCCGCGACCGTGTGGATCAGCATCATCGGTGCACGCATGCGCACACCGGCGACCTCGGTCTCGAAGGCGCGCTCGTATTCGCCGTCGAAATGCGACACGTCGGTCGAGGTGCCGCCCATGTCGAAGCCGATCAGCCGGTCGAAACCGGCCTGCTTACCCGTTTCCGCCATGCCGACCACGCCGCCCGCCGGTCCGGACAGGACCGCGTCCTTGCCCTGGAACAGGTCGGCGGCGGTGAGCCCGCCTGACGACATCATGAACATCAGACGCGCGCCGGAGTTCTTAGCGTCGAGGGCCTTGTCGACCTGCGCCACATAGCGCCGCAAGATCGGCGAGAGATAAGCGTCCACCACCGTCGTATCGCCGCGGCCGACAAGCTTGATCAGTGGCGACACTTCATGGCTGACCGACACCTGCGCAAAGCTGAACTCGCGCGCGAGCGCCGCCACCTGCTGTTCGTGTTCTGGATAGCGATAGGCGTGCATGAACACGACCGCGACCGCGGCAATGCCGTCCGCCTTCGCTGTTTCTAGCGCGCGACGCGCGGCGCCTAGATTGAGCGCGCGCTCCACCGTGCCGTCGGCGCGGACGCGTCCGTCCACTTCGGCGACGCGCTCATACAGCATGTCGGGCTTAATGATGTGGCGGGCGAAGATTTTCGGCCGCGCCTGGTAACCGATCTTCAACGCATCGCGGAATCCTTTCGTAATCAGGAGCAGCGTACGCTCGCCCTTGCGCTCAAGTAGGGCATTGGTGGCGACCGTGGTACCCATCTTCACCGCGCCGATGCGGCCGCGCGGGATCGGTTCGCCAGCTTTCAGACCGAGCAGGTCGCGGATGCCTTGCACGGCGGCGTCGGCATAGGCTTCCGGATTTTCGGACAGCAGCTTGTGCTGGATTAGTGTGCCGTCCGGCCGCCGCCCAACTACGTCGGTGAATGTGCCGCCGCGATCGATCCAGAAATCCCAGAGTTGCGATGAAGGCTTGGCTGGCATGAGCGGGCGGGCGCGGTTCCCCTGCATGACAGTGAAGCGCTCGCCCGGGTTTTTAGCAAGCAGCGGTAGCGCCGATACACATCGCCGCCGCCGTCGCCGCGCTAGTTGTTGTTGCCGTGTCCGACTGGTGGAATGGGCATCTTAACGCGGGAAATCGTCTGACGCTGCTTGGTCGTGGAATCCGGCCGGCCGAAGTTGGTCCGCTAATGCATCCAGCGCGCGAGATCTCAGCCTGTCGGGCCTGACGCAGGCCTGCTAGGCTTGCGCCGCGGGTCATCGCAATGCTGTGTGAAACAAAGCCATGAAAAAACTTCAACGCCGTCAGTTCTTGCAATTCGCTGGCGCGGCCACCGCGCTTCCGGTCGTTCCACGCATGGCCTGGGCGGAAAACTATCCAGTACGGCCAGTGCGCATCATCGTCGGCTTCCCGCCCGGTTCCGCGACCGACATCGATATGCGCCTGATTGCCGCGCCGCTTGGGCAAGAGTTAGGGCAGGAAGTGCTCGTGGATAACCGGCCGGGCGCCGGCAGCAACCTTGCTGCTGAGACCGTCGCCCGCGCCAGGCCCGACGGTTACACGCTGCTGGCCATGACGGTGACCAACGCAGTCAATGCCACGCTCTATCAAGGGCTGTCGTTCGACATTGCTCGCGATATCGTGCCGATCATCGGCACATTCGAATCGCCCAATTCATTGGTGGTCAATCCGTCGGTCCCGGCCAATACGCTCTCCGAATTCATCGCCTATGCCAAGGCCAATCCGGGCAAGATCAATTATGCCTCGTTCGGCATTGGCAGCGCGCCCAATATGAACGGCGAGCTGTTGAAGATGATGGCCGGCATCAACCTGGTGCACGTGCCTTATCGTGGGAGTCCGGTGCCGGATCTGCTCAGCGGGCAAGTGCAGGCGTTTATTGGTCCCATGCCGGTCACGATCTCCTACGTAAGATCCGGCAAATTGCGCGCCTTGGCGGTGTCAAGCGCCAAGCGCTCGGCGGTACTGCCCGACGTTCCCACGATCGCGGAAGTTGTGCCGGGATTCGAAGCCGACATCTGGCACGGCATCGGCGCACCCAAGGGCACGCCGCCGGAGATCGTCGCTAGACTGAATGAGAAAATCAACGTTATTCTCGCGGATCCGCAGATCAAAGAGAAGTTCGCTAACCTTGGCGGCACGGCGCTCGGCGGCACGCCAGAGGAATACGGCAAGTTTGTCGCGTCCGAGATCGAAAAATGGGGCAAGGTGATCAAGGCGGCGAACATGCAGCCGGTCTCCGAACACTGATGCCCCACCTAAAGGCACTTAGCGGCAACGGACCGCGTGCTGCATTGCGCGAATTGTGCAGGCAGTTCGAGGCGAAACCGGGAGGTCGAGCCTGTCTTCGAGCTAATCCCGACGTAGTCAAGCGGGCGCAAGTCGGTGAGTCGGCCAGAGAGCGTATACCCAAAGGCGGGGCTAGTGACTGTGCCGATGAGATAAACGCCGCCGATCTTCGTGGGAGGAGTGATATACGGGCGGCTGCAGGCTGCGCGCCGTCAGGCCTTCCTAGCCAACAAAAGACATCCATCGATCACCCGCGATGGATGAAACTGGTGAGGGCCCGGCGGTTTTCCCGCCGAGCCCCCGTTCAACATATCAGGCGGCCTATAAGCCGGGTTCTGTATGGCCTGCGGCGAGCCGCAGACGTGACGGCCATTCCTCTTGCACGCCGGTTGCCCGGCGCATCAAGCAACCTACCCGAATGACTGGCCCGGACAGGCCGAAGCCTTCGCTTCGCGTCATTCCTACTCGGTCTTGCTCCCGGTGGGGTTTGCCGTGCCGCTTCCATCGCTGGAAACGCGGTGCGCTCTTACCGCACCGTTTCACCCTTACCGCGGCTAACGCGCCGCGGCGGTCTGTTCTCTGTGGCACTGTCCCTAAGGCCCTGGGGCCCCGCCGGACGTTATCCGGCACCGTTTGTCCATGGAGCCCGGACTTTCCTCCCCGGCCGCCTTTCGGCATTGGCCCGGGGCGGCCGTCCGGCCGACTGACGAGATTAGGGATGGCGTTGCCAGTCCCTTCCGTCAAGTGCCCGTGAAAATGATTTCAGATTAAAACGGTTATGCGCCGCGTCCGATCGGCTCTGGGCGCGTTTCCGTCAGCGCGCGCAGCGTTAGCAGTGTGGAGGCGTCGGCAATGCCATCCACCCGGGCGGGGCGGAAGTGGCGCTGGAAAGCCGTGACCACCTCACGCATGGCGTCGTCATAGGTGGCGGTTTCCTCAATGCCGTAGCCGTAGCCGCGCAGCGCGCGCTGCATCCGCGTTACCGCTTCGCCGCGTTCGCCGGGCTTCAGCGAGGCGCCCTCAAGATTGAGCGGCGCCGGGCGCACCCAATGGCCGATCCCTGAGTCGCTCAGTAGATCCCAGGGAAATCTCTCGCCCGGATCCTTTTTGCGCGAGGGCGCCACGTCGGAATGCGCCAGGATACGGTCAGCATTAATAGGGCCGCGCCGCGTCATGATCGATTTGCACAGCGTGATCACTGCCGCGATCTGTCGCAGCGGAAAATCGCGGTAGCCGAATTCATGGCCGGGGTTCACGATCTCGATGCCGATCGAGCACGAATTGATATCCATCTCCCCCGCCCACGACGATACGCCAGCGTGCCAGGCGCGCCGCTCCTCCGGCACACATTGAACAATGCGGCCGTCCTCTAACACGACGTAATGCGATGAAACTTTGCTGTCCGCCGAGCACAGCCGCTCGAGCGCCGCTTCGCCGGTCGGCATGCCGGTATAATGTAGCAGGATCAAGTCGGGCAGGCGGCCTTGCAGGCGCTCGTCATGATTGGGCGAGGGCGCGACATCGGCGACGATGAAGGAGTCCGCCGGGAAAGCAACTGACACGCTGGCATCATCGCTCACCCCGTCCCAAAAATGCAATAAGTTCGGCGGCAACGAAACGACTGCGGCCGGTTGGTGCTCATCGGGCCGCGGTCAACAGCGGTAGGGGCCAGTAGGGCTCGAACTTGTATTTGCAGGAAAATCAGCACCGGCGGCAAGGCCTCGGAAGCGAATCAGCGCCGAGAGCGCGCCCTGCTTGTTCACGCGGTGGAGCTTTGCGGCTCGCCGACCGCGACCACGTCTCTTGCATCGCTCGATCGGCGATGACATGGCGTGTGGCGGGGGAAAGAGAAGCCTCGGCAACAAATCCTTAAGTTTAAAGGCCGTTAAATGAGCATCCGATGGAGCGGTGCGTCGGCACCCGCAGCAAGAGTGCCGAAGGAGGGCCATTCCATCGACGCCCATAAGATCCCATGATATCCCACAAATTCTTATCGAGGCTGACCAGCTGCTCCAGACTTCCGGGCGGTGCGACGATCGCTAGGGCCGTCGGGGCGGGTCCGGCCTGCGTCCGGTCGGCGTGGAGTGCGGGATATGGACCGCTTCGTGTCGCACACAACGTTGTGGCTCGACTCCAAGGGGCGCGCGTCGATTCCGGCCTCCTTCCGCGCGCTGCTCAGTCGCGACGGCTTCAACGGCGTTTATTGCTATCCGGCGCTCGACCGTCCTGCGATCGACGACGGCGGGAATGCGTTGATGGTGGAGATCGAAGCGTTGATCATGCGGTATGCCTCGATCTGCGAAAAGCGCGAGCAGTTCGCTCTGGCGCTCGATGGTACCAGCGAGACGCTCAGGATCGACCGCGAAGGGCGCGTGCAATTGAGCGACAGCCTGAAGCGTCATGCTGGGATTACCGAGGCGGCGACGTTTGTCGGTCTCGGCCACAAGTTTCAGATCTGGGAGCCGGGTCGGTTCCAGAGCGAACTCGCGCAAGCCACCCAAAAGGTGCGCAAATTCAAAGGAGAGGTTGGCTCCCAGTTGGCGGCGCGGAATGCGCTTGGAGCACGGGAATGATGGCGGGCAGCGACGGTTTTGCTGTCGCAGGCGGACCAGCCCTGCACATTCCTGTGCTCGGGCGCCGGGCGGTCGAATTCCTCAATATCCGTGACGGCGGCGTGTACATCGACGCCACCTTCGGCGCCGGTGGCTATACGCGCGCCATGCTCGCCGCTGCCGATTGCAAGGTGATCGGCATTGACCGCGACCCGAGCGCGATCGCGCTCGGTGCCGATCTTGTTCGCCAGGCGGGCGATCGGCTGGTGCTGGTCGAAGGCCATTTTTCCGCTCTCGACGCCATCGTGCGTGATTGTGGCTACGAGGCGGTCGACGGCGTGGTGCTCGATGTCGGAGTCTCCTCGATGCAGCTCGATCAGGCGAGTCGCGGCTTTTCCTTCCGGCTCGACGGGCCACTTGACATGCGGATGAGCGGGCAGGGATTGTCTGCAGCCGATATCGTCAATACGGCGAGCGAGCGCGATCTCGCCAACATCATTTTTCTACTTGGCGAAGAGCGCCACTCGCGCAGCGTTGCGCGCGCCATCGTCAAGGCACGTAGGTTGGCACTCATCCGAACCACCTTTGCGCTGGCAGACATCGTCGCTTCCACGGTTCGCGCGCGTCCTGGCGACATCCATCCGGCGACACGCACATTTCAAGCTTTGCGGATTTTCGTCAACGGAGAGCTACAGGAGCTCGCTGCGGCCTTGCAGGCCGCCGAACGCGTTCTCAAGTCGAACGGTCGTCTGATCGTCGTGTCGTTCCATTCGCTCGAGGATCGCATTGTCAAAACGTTCCTTGCCAGACGCAGTAAGGCGCCGGGTGGGTCGCGCCATGCGCCCGAGGTTAAGAGTCCAGTGCCGACCTTCCGCGTGCTCACCAAGCAGCCGGTGGTTGCCAACGAAATTGAAATCGCCCACAACCCGCGCGCCCGTTCGGCTAAACTGCGCGTCGCCGAGCGTGCCGAGACGCCGGCGCGCGAGGATGATGTCTCTGATCTGTTGCCGCGATTGCCGTCGTTCGGCGATGTCATGAGGCGCCGCTGATCATGCGTCTCCTCAACATACTGGTGATCGCCGCGCTCATCCTGGCAGCGTCCTTTGTTTACAAGATCAAGTTCGACTCCACGCTGCAGGCGGAGCGCGTCGCCAAAATGAACGCCGAATTGCGCCGCGAGCGCGACGCGATCGCCGCTCTGCGCGCCAACTGGGCTAAGCTCGACACGCCCGGCCGCATTCAGGGCCTTGCTGATCGGCATCTGGCTCTGCGTCCGATCCAACCGATGCAGTTCGATAGTCTCAATCATTTGCCAGTCCGGCCGCTGGTCATCGTGCAGCCGCCGAGCAGCGATGCGATCGGAGCCATGGCCGTGCCGTCTGAAACTACCGGTAGCGTGTTGGATCAGCGGTGGCCGCGATGAGCTCGGTGCGAAAACCGGAATCCCACTGGCAGCGCCTGCTGCGCTCCCTGCTCTATGGCCTCGACGTCAACCGCAATGCGAAGGCGAAGGCGCGTCTCGGCCTCGCCATCGTCGCGTTCGCCGTGGTCTACGGCGTCATCGCCGCGCGCCTGGTTATGTTCGCCGAGCAGAGCGATGGCTACGGCACGCGCCGCAGCGTCACTCAGGATGCGGTCGCCACTGCGCGGCCCGATATCCTCGACCGCAATGGACAGATTCTCGCTACCGACGTGAAGACGCCATCGTTGTTCGCCGAGCCGCGCAAGCTAATCGACGTCGATGAGGCGGAAGAATTGCTCACAGCGGTGCTGCCTGATCTTGATGCCAGCGAAGTGCGCGATCGGCTTTCGTCGAAGCGCGGCTTCGTGTGGCTCAAGCGCGAAATCACGGCGAAGCAACAGCAGGAGATCCACCGGCTCGGTATTCCCGGAGTCGGATTCCTAACCGAGAACAAGCGTGTCTATCCAAACGGACCGATCGTGTCGCACGAGATTGGTCACGTGAACATCGACAATCAGGGCATCGCCGGCATCGAGAAGTGGCTGGACGGGCAGGGGCTCGCTGCGCTGCACATGGCCGGGCTAGCTACCGACCGGCTGGAGAAGCCGGTGGAGCTCGCGCTTGATCTTCGCGTGCAGTTCGCACTGCGCGGCGAGCTGATCGCCGCGCGCGAGAAGTTCAAGGCCAAGGCGGCGTCCGGCGTCGTACTGAACGTGAATACCGGTGAGATTGTCGCGCTGGTGTCCGAACCCGATTACGATCCCAACAATCCGCATGAGGCGAATGACCCGACCCGCATCAATCGCCTCACCACCGGCGTGTTCGAGATGGGTTCGAGCTTCAAGGTGCTCACCGTCGCTATGGCGCTGGATTCCGGCAAGGCGACACTTTCATCGATGTTTGACGCCAGTCATCCGCTGCAGTACGGCCGATTCGCAATCCACGATTACGAGCCGATGCACCGCGCGTTGTCGGTTCCCGAGATCTTCACGTATTCATCGAATATCGGCGCGGCGCGCATGGCGCTCGCTGTCGGCGTCAATGGACATCAGGCCTTCTTGAAGAAGATGGGCCAGCTCGACCGCCTGCGCACCGAATTGCCTGAGAGCGCCGAGCCGATCGTGCCGAAGCATTGGGGCGAGCTCAACAGCGTCACCATTGCGTTTGGCCATGGTCTATCGGTGGCTCCGCTGCAGGCGGTGATGGGTATCGCAGCGACGCTCAATGGCGGATTCCTCATTCCGCCGACCTTCCTGAAGCGCAGCGAGAATGAGGCGCAAATTTTGGCCAAGCAGGTGCTCAAACCCGAGACCAGTCGGGAGATTCGCTACCTGATGCGGTTGAACGCCGAGAAGGGCACCGCGACCAAGGCCAACGTGAGCGGCTATTATATTGGCGGAAAGACCGGCACAGCGGAGAAGGTCGTAAACGGTCACTATTCGAAACACAAGTTGCTCACCGACTTCATGGCCGTGCTGCCAGCCGACAAGCCGACATACCTTATGATGATCATGCTCGACGAGCCGCAGCCGACGCCGGAGACGCATGGCTTTGCCACCGCCGGCTGGAATGCAGCGCCCACGGCGGCCAAGGTGATCGCGCGGATTGCGCCCTTGCTCGACATAGAGCCACGTTTCGATCTGCCCACGGCCGATCAATTGATCTTGGCGAAAGCTAGCCAATAAGTGCGTTGCGCACGCGGCCGAAATTCCGCCTCGCTTTCACTGCAGCCTGCGACTAGAAGCAGATAAATGAAGCTCGCCGATCTGCAGCTCGACAATATTCGCCTCGATGTGCGCCAGGCCGGCATCGACATTACAGGTATTAGCGCTGACAGCCGCAAGGTCAAACCCGGTTTCTTGTTCTTCGCTATCGCCGGCACCAAGGTGGACGGCGGGCACTTCGCAAAGCAGGCGGCCGCTGCCGGGGCAGTGGCGGTCGCGGCCGAAGGACGCCCCGATGACCTGCCGGACCATATTGCATTCTTGCCGGTCGCCAACGCGCGCCGTGCGCTGGCACTGGCGGCGACGAAATTTTTTCCTCGCCAGCCGGCGATCATCGCGGCGGTAACCGGCACCAGTGGCAAGACGTCGGTCGCCGCCTTTACCCGGCAGATCTGGGGCACGCTTGGTCATCAGGCCGCCAGCATTGGCACTATCGGCCTGGTGTCGCCGCGTAGCGAAAAATACGGCTCGCTCACTACGCCAGATCCGGTCGAGCTGCATCGCACGCTCAATGAACTGGCGGGCGAGGGCGTCACGCACCTTGCGCTAGAAGCTTCCTCGCACGGCCTCGACCAGCACCGGCTCGACGGGGTGAGCATCGCCGCCGGAGCCTTCACCAACCTGTCCCGCGATCATCTCGATTATCATCCGAGCGTCGAATCCTATCTCGCTGCAAAGCTGCGGCTGTTCTCCGACTTGATCACAAGCAACGGCACCGCCGTAATTGACGTTGACAACTGCTACGCCGGTCAAGCGGTGGAGGCCGCGCAAAAACGCAGGCTGAAAATTATCGCAGTCGGCGAGAAAGGCGAGGGCATCAAACTGGTGAGGGGCCCTATCGAGGGCTTCGCACAAGCCATCACCCTCGTTTATGGCGGCAAGACCTACAAAGTGAAGCTGCCGCTGGTCGGCGCTTTCCAGGCGCACAACGCGGCCGTATCTGCCGCGCTCGCGATCGCCACCGGCGGCGATCCAGCGCGCGTCTTCGCTGCACTCGAGCATCTCGCTGGTGCCAAAGGGCGGCTCGAGCTTGCCGGCATCAAGAACGGCGCTCCGATCTTCATCGACTACGCGCACAAGCCGGACGCGCTGGCTAATGCGCTCGAGGCATTACGTCCCTATGTCAGCGGCAAATTGACCGTGGTGTTCGGTGCGGGCGGCGACCGCGACGCCGGCAAGCGGCCGATCATGGGACGCATCGCCACCGAAAACGCCGACCGAGTGATCGTCACCGACGATAATCCGCGTAGCGAACCGCCGGCGGCGATCCGAGCAGCCATTATTGCTGCCGCGCCGGGCGCCATCGAGATCGGTGACCGCGCCGAGGCGATCCGCGCCGGTATCGCTGCGCTGAACGCCGGCGACGTGCTGCTCATCGCCGGGAAGGGCCATGAAACGGGACAAATCGTCGGCGACAAGATCCTCAGGTTCTCCGATCATGACGCGGTCGCCGCCGCGCTCAAAGAGAAAGTGGCATGAGCGCGCTGTGGACCGTCGAGGACATGGCGAAAGCCATGCGCGCGGAGAAGTCCGGCGCACTGCCAACAGACGTGCTCGGCATTTCCATTGACAGCCGCAGCCTCACCAAGGGCGATGCCTTCTTCGCCATCAAGGGGGACAACCGCGACGGCCATGAGTTTGTCGAGGCTGCGCTAAGGGCAGGCGCCGGCGTCGCCGTAGTCGCGCACGATAAACGCGCGCAGTTTGCCGCCGATGAGCCGCTCCTGATCGTCGCTGATGTCCTGAAGAGCTTGTGCGACCTTGCCCGCGCCGCGCGCGCGCGCTTCGGCGGTAAGGTAATCGCCATCACTGGCTCGGTTGGCAAGACGAGCACCAAGGAAGCGCTGAATCTTGCGCTGTCGACCGACGGCAAAACGCATGTCTCAGCCGCCTCGTACAACAATCACTGGGGCGTGCCGCTATCGCTGGCGCGCTGTCCAGCGGGCGCGAAATACGCGGTGTTCGAGATTGGTATGAACCACGCGGGCGAGATCACGCCTCTAACCGAGCTCGTCCGACCGCACGTGGCGGTCATCACCACCATCGAGCCGGTTCATCTGGAATATTTCGGGTCCCTGGAGGGGATCGCCGATGCCAAGGCGGAGATCTTTGTTGGGATCGAGCCGGGCGGCGCCGCGGTGATCAATCGCGACAACGTGCAGTACGCGCGGCTCGCCGCTGCAGCCAAAGCGGCCGGTGTGAAACGCATAGTCAGCTTCGGCGAACACGACGACACAGATGCGTTCCTGCTTCGCTATTCGCTGCACCCGGAGTCGTCGACGGCAGAGGCCGTCATCCTCGGTGAGCCTGTCACTTATAAGCTCGGCGCGCCGGGGCGCCACCTGCTGCTCAATTCGATCGCCGTGCTGGCCGTAGCCGCGCTGGTCGGCGCCGATCTGGCGCTGGCGGCGCTCGCGCTGAACAATCTGAAGCCGGCGACGGGCCGCGGCGCGCGCATCACATTGCGGTTGCCGGGCGGCCGCGCATTGCTGCTCGACGAGAGCTACAATGGCAACCCTGCCTCCATGGCGGCCGCTATCGCGCTGCTCGGACAGGCGCCGATCGGCAATCTCGGCCGTCGCATCGCAGTCTTGGGGGACATGCTGGAACTCGGCCCGCAAGGGCCCGCGTTGCATCGGGGTCTGGTGGAGAAAATCGAAGCCGCGAGCATCGACCTGGTGTTCTGCAGCGGCCCGCTGATGAAGGTGCTATGGGAGGCCCTTCCCTCCGGCCGACGGGGCAGCTATGCCGACACAGCGGCGACACTGGAGCCGGCGGTGTTGGCCGCCATTCGCGCCGGCGACGCCGTGATGGTTAAAGGCTCGCTGGGCTCCAAAATGGGACCAATCGTGAAGGCGCTGGAACGGCTGTTCCCCATGCCAGCCGCAATCGGGCAGGCTTAATCGCAGACGTGGCACTTCGATGTTTTATTGGCTCACCGATTTTTCAGACAAGGTCTCTTTCCTCAACGTCTTTCGATACATCACTTTCCGCACTGGCGGCGCCGTCGTCACGGCGCTGATGTTCGTATTTCTGTTCGGCGGTCCGATGATCGACCTGTTGCGCCTTAAGCAGGGCAAGGGCCAGCCGATCCGTACCGACGGGCCGGCTTCGCACCTCGTCACCAAGAAAGGCACGCCCACCATGGGCGGCCTGATGATTCTGTCGGGGCTCTTGGTCTCAACCTTACTGTGGGCCAACCCGACCAGTTTTTACGTGTGGATCGTGCTCGGCGTGACGCTGAGCTTCGGCATGATCGGATTCTACGACGATTATCTGAAAGTCACCAAGCAAACGCACGCCGGCTTCGCCGGGCGCACGCGGCTCGCCGCAGAAGCGATCATCGCGGTGACCGCGGTCACGGCGCTCGTCTATCTCGGCAAGGGTCCGATGGCGACTTCGCTAGTGTTTCCGTTCTTCAAGGATCTGGCTATCAACCTAGGTTGGGCCTTCGTACTGCTCGGTGCTTTCGTCATCGTCGGCGCCGGCAACGCCGTAAACATCACTGACGGCCTCGACGGCCTCGCCATTGTGCCGGTGATGATCGCCTCCGCGAGCTTCGGCTTCATCTCCTATCTCGCCGGCAACGCAGTGTTCGCCGAATACTTACAGATCCGCTACGTCCCCGGCACCGGCGAACTGGCGGTAGTGTGCGGTGCGCTGATCGGCTCCGGCCTCGGGTTCCTCTGGTTCAACGCGCCGCCGGCCTCGATCTTCATGGGCGATACCGGCTCCCTGTCGATGGGCGGCCTGCTCGGGACGGTCGCAGTGGCGATTAAGCACGAAATCGTGTTGGCCATCGTCGGCGGACTGTTCGTGCTGGAAGCCGTCTCGGTGATAGTGCAGGTCATCTCGTTCAAGCTCACTGGCAAGCGCGTGTTCAAGATGGCGCCGATCCACCATCACTACGAGCAGCTCGGTTGGACCGAGCCGCAGATCGTGATCCGTTTCTGGATCGTCGCCGTGGTGCTGGCGCTCGCCGGACTGGCGACGCTTAAGCTGAGATAATCCTTGATCCCGATCACCACGTTCGCTGGCAGGAAAGTCGCCGTCTTCGGCCTTGGCAAATCGGGTCTGCTGGCGGCCGGTGCGTTGATCGCCGGCGGCGCCGACGTGGTGGTGTTCGACGACAACGAGAAGATGCTGGCTGAGGCGCGTTCCGCCGGTCTCAAAGCAGAAAACCTGCGCGGTATCGACTGGTCAATTATCGCCGCGCTGGTGCTGGCGCCGGGGGTGCCGTTCACCCATCCCGAACCACACTGGAGCGTCAAGCTCGCGCACAAAGCTCGGGTCGAGATCATCGGCGACATTGAACTGTTCTGCCGCGAGCGCGCAAAATCAGGCGTGTCATGCCCGCTCGTCGCTGTCACCGGCACTAACGGCAAGTCGACGACCACCGCGCTGATTGCGCATCTGCTCAAGAGCGCCGGGCGCGACGCTCAGCTCGGCGGAAATATCGGCGTGCCGGTGCTCGCTCTCGAGCCATTTGCGACAGGGCGCCATTACGTGCTCGAAGTGTCGTCCTATCAGATCGATCTTGCGCCTTCGCTGCGACCGACCGTCGGCGTACTGCTCAACGTGACAGAAGACCATCTCGAGCGTCATGGTACCATGGAGAACTACGCCGCCATCAAGGCGCTGTTGCCGGCCTGCGTCGAAGAGGGCGGCATCGCGGTGATCGGCGCTGACGACCGCTACACCCGCGATGCTGCGAACCGGATCGAGCGGGCCGGCCGCAAGGTCGTGCGCGTCTCGGTGCTCGCCCCGCTGCGCGATGGCTTCTATGTCGAGGGTAATCGCATATTGCGCGCGCTCGGCGGCAAAGCGCATGCGGTGGCCGAGCTCGCCGGCATCGGCTCATTACGCGGCACGCACAATGCACAGAATGCCGCCTGCGCAGTCGCCGCTTGCCTCGCGCTCGGCCTCGACCCGACGACGATCCAGAAAGGCCTTGCCAGCTTCCCGGGCCTCGCGCATCGCATGCAGCAGATCGGCCGCAAGGGCAGCGTGCTGTTCGTCAACGACTCAAAGGCGACCAATGCCGACTCGGCGGCCAAGGCGCTCGCGAGCTTTCATGACATCTTCTGGATCGCCGGCGGTAAACCCAAGACGGGCGGCATTGCGAGCCTGACCGAGTTTTTCCCGCGCATCCGCAAGGCCTATTTGATCGGCGAAGCGGCCGCCGAGTTCGCCAAAACGCTGCATGGCCGGGTCTCCTATGAGATGAACGGCGTCTTGTCGGCGGCGCTCGATGCCGCCGCACGCGATGCCCAGGCCTCGGGTCTCAAGGAGCCGGTGGTGCTGCTGTCCCCGGCATGCGCCTCATTTGACCAGTACCCGGACTTCGAGGTGCGCGGAAAAGCCTTTACCGATCTAGTCCGCGCCATATCGGGCATCACGATTAATCCTTCATAAACTGCAAAGCGTCAGCTTGGGCGCCGGGAACGGGACATGGCTTCGCGCGCGCAACGCACCCCCTTTGGCGAATGGTGGTGGACGGTCGACCGACTGAGTTTGGCCGCGGTCGGCGCGCTGACGCTAGCCGGCGTGGTACTCTCGCTTGCCGCCTCGCCGCCGGTTGCCGGCCGCCTCGGGCTCGATCCATTTTATTTCGTCAACCGTCACGTCCTCTATCTACTCCCGACCGTCGCGATCATGCTGGGCGTTTCGTTCCTCAATCCGCGCCAGATCCGCCATGTCGCACTGATCGTCTTTATCATCAGCCTAGTCATGGTGATGGCAACGCCAATGTTCGGCGCCGAGATCAAGGGTGCCAAGCGCTGGCTAATCATCTTCGGCATCAACATCCAACCGTCCGAATTCCTCAAGCCCGCTTTCGTCATCCTGGTTGCCTGGCTGTTCGGTGAATCGGCCAATCGCCCCGACATGCCGGCCAACTCGTTGTCGCTCGGGCTGTTGCTGATGGTGATCGTGCTACTGGTGATGCAGCCAGACTTCGGCCAGACCATGTTGGTCGTTCTGGTGTGGAGCGCGCTCTTCTTCATGGCCGGCATGCGGATGATCTGGGTGTTCGGCATCGCTGGTATCGCCTCAGTCGGTCTTACCGCCGCCTACTTCGTGGTGCCGCACGTCGCAGGCCGCATCCGACGCTTCCTCAATCCGGCCTCCGGTGACACCTTCAACATCGATATCGCTACCGAAAGCTTCATGCGTGGCGGCTGGTTCGGCAAAGGCCCGGGCGAGGGCACCGTAAAGCGCCTGCTGCCCGAGAGCCACACCGACTTCGTCTTCGCGGTGGCGGCGGAGGAATTCGGTGTTGCGCTCTGCCTCGCGCTAGTCGCGCTGTTCGCCTTCATCGTTATCCGCGCTCTGGCGCGCGCGATGCGTAACGAAGATCCGTTCGGGCGCTTTGCAGGCGCGGGCCTCGCCATCCTGTTCGGCATGCAGTCGGTGATCAACCTCGCGGTGAACCTGAACCTGATCCCGGCCAAGGGCATGACGTTGCCGTTTATCTCCTATGGCGGCTCCTCGATGCTCTCGCTTGCATACGCCGTGGGTATGCTGTTGGCACTAACGCGGGAGCAAAGGAGCCAGGCGATTTTGGCCGCACGCGAACTTGCGAGTGAGGGGAGCGCAACCTGATGTCGGCGCCGCTGGTGCTGCTGGCGGCCGGGGGAACCGGCGGACATCTGTTTCCCGCAGAAGCCTTGGCTGGCGCCTTGCAGAGGCGCGGCGCAACCGTTGATCTTGCCACCGACTCGCGCGTTGCGCATTTCAAATTTTTCGCCCGCACCGTGCATCTGATCCCGAGCGCGACATTGCGCGGCACCGACCCATTCAATCTCGTCCGCACCGCCGCGCTGCTGGCGCTCGGCACCGCCAAGGCTTGGGCGATGCTCGGCCGCGTGCGGCCGGCGGCGGTCGTTGGCTTCGGCGGTTATCCGACCGTGCCTCCGCTGTGGGCCGCGTCGCTGCGCGGTATCCCGACTGTCGTGCACGAGCAGAACAGCGTGATGGGCCGCGCCAACCGTGCGTTAGCGCCGCGCGTGACCGCGATCGCTAGCAGCGTACGCATGTTGCAACGGCTTGATCCGCGCTGGCAGGGCAAGATCATCTTCACCGGCAACCCCGTGCGCGGCGAAGTGATTGCGGCCGCGGCCACGCCCTATACCGGCCCGGAGGCGAATGGAAAGTTGCATTTGTTGGTGTTCGGCGGCAGTCAGGGCGCCCACGTGATGTCGGAGGTCGTGCCGCCGGCAATCGAGAGGCTTCCTGCTGATCTGCGCGCGCGCTTGACCATCGTGCAGCAGGCGCGCGCCGAGGACGTCGAGACGGTGCGCGCGATTTACGCGCGGCTCGGTGTTGCCGTCGAGGTCGGGCCGTTCTTCACCGACCTGCCGCAACGAATGGCGGCGGCCCATTTGATCGTTTCGCGTTCCGGCGCGTCGACCGTGGCCGAACTCTCTGCCATCGGCCGGCCGGCCATTCTGGTGCCGCTGCCGCATGCACTCGATCAGGACCAGTTCGCCAATGCCGGCGTGCTAGCAGATGCCGGCGGCGCGTTTCGCCTCGCGCAGCGCGACTTCACGCCCGAGCGCCTGGCCTCCGAAATCGCCGCTTTGGCCGCTGACCCAAGCCGGCTTGCCGCCATGGCGCAGGCCGCCAAATCGGTAGGCACCCTCGATGCCGCCGAGCGGCTAGCCGACCTGGTCCTGAAAGTGGCAGCACGTTGACAATTTCTCTGTCGCCGGGCTTGTGCCGGCCGTCTCCGTCTTGCATTAGACACAAACGACGTGGATGGCCGGGGCCGCCCGGCACCGCCGCCGGATCTTCAGGGGCGTAACTTCATGAAACTGCCGCGCGACATTGGACCGGTGCACTTTGTCGGCATCGGTGGCATCGGCATGAGCGGCATCGCCGAGGTGCTGGTCAATCTCGGCTACACCGTCACCGGCTCGGACGTCGCCGACTCCGCCAACGTCAAACGGCTGCGCGACAAGGGTGTCAAGGTCACCATCGGCCACAAGGCCGAGAACATCGACGGCGCTGACGTGGTCGTCGTCTCCTCCGCCATCAAGCAGGACAATTCGGAACTCGTCGCCGCACGAGCCAAGCGACTGCCGGTGGTGCGGCGTGCGGAGATGCTCGCCGAGCTGATGCGGCTGAAAAGCTGCGTCGCCATCGCCGGCACACATGGAAAGACCACGACCACCTCGCTGGTCGCTTCGCTGCTCGAGGCCGGCGGCCTCGACCCGACGGTGATCAACGGCGGCATCATCAACGCTTACGGCACCAACGCGCACCTCGGCAAAGGCGACTGGATGGTGGTTGAAGCCGACGAATCCGACGGTACCTTCCTCAAGCTGCCGGCTGACATCGCCATCGTGACCAATGTCGACGCCGAGCATCTCGATCATTTCAAAACCTTCCAGGCGGTGCAGGACGCCTTCATGAACTTCGTCGAGAACGTGCCGTTCTACGGCTTCGCGGTGATGTGCACCGATCATCCGATCGTGCAGCGACTGGTCGGCCGCATCGCCGACCGGCGCATCGTCACCTACGGCGAAAATCCGCAAGCGGACGTGCGGCTTGTCGATCTTGATCACAGCAACGGTTCTTCGCGCTTCTCGGTGGTGTTCCGTGACCGCGATGGCAGGAACATACATGAGATCAAGGAGCTCAAGCTGCCGATGCCGGGCCGCCATAACGCGTTGAACGCGACCTCGGCGGTGGCGGTTGCGCACGAGCTAAATATCTCCGACGACAAAATTCGTGCCGCGCTTGCCAAGTTCGGTGGCGTTAAGCGGCGCTTCACCCGCGTCGGTGAGTGGAACGGGGCGGTGATCATCGACGACTACGGCCATCATCCGGTGGAGATCGCGGCGGTGCTCAAGGCGGCGCGCGAGTCGACCAAGGGGCAAGTGATCGCCGTGATGCAGCCACACCGCTATACGCGGCTGAAGTCCCTTTTCGAGGCGTTTTCTACCTGCTTCAACGACGCTGACGCCGTAATCATCGCGCCGGTCTATCCGGCCGGCGAGGCGCCGATCGAAGACGCCGACAGCGATCATCTGGTGGCAGCGGTGCGCGCACGCGGGCACCGGCATGTCATGGCGTTGGAGGGCCCAGAAAAGCTCGCCGGAATGATAAAAGAACTCGCAAAACCGGGCGACTACGTTGTCTGCCTGGGCGCCGGCTCAATCACGCAGTGGGCCTACGCGCTGCCGGGCAAGCTGAAGGCGTTATGAGCTTTCCTGATATCGTTGCCGATTTGAAAGCCAGGATGCCGGAATTGCGCGGGCGCCTGCTCGCCAACCAATCGCTCGCCGAGTTGACCTGGTTTCGCGTCGGTGGCCCGGCCCAGGTATTTTACATTCCGGAAGACGAGAACGGTCTGGCCTACTTCTTGCGAAATTTGCCGACGGAAATTCCGGTTTACGTCATCGGTGCCGGCTCTAACCTCATCGTGCGCGACGGTGGCGTGCCCGGCGTGATCATTCGGCTGGGCCGCGGCTTCAACGAAGTCAAGATCGAGGACGGCCAGCGAATCCGCGCTGGCGCAGCGATGCTTGACGTGAAGGTGGCTCGAGAAGCCCAAAAGGCCGGGATTGCAGGACTCGCGTTCTA